>JAAHTG010001676.1_pt2 | contig 12071 bp, 11 predicted proteins | sample 6116081 | NCBI WGS metagenome assembly JAAHTG01 (sample SAMN13939989, study PRJNA603662) | sponge metagenome | isolation source: marine sponge | host: Mycale hentscheli | place: New Zealand | collected 2005
GGTAGTCTTCCTTATAGAGGAATATATCATATTTACGATGAAACTATAGGAAAATACTCAGTTGGTGATAACGTTCAGGATAGGTACGGTCATCTTGATTCGTCCATAACCAGACATTTCGATAGTAAAGTTTCTTGTATCATGTTTACCAACAATGCAAAATTTGGTAGAAACACAGTCATAAAAAGCTTTAAACTAGACAATGTCGATGGTTATGAGAACAATATTGAGCGCGTAGGAATATCCTACTCGCGAGATGGTGTAAGATTTAACCCTCCAAAATGGCATGAGTATTCTTCGCCAAATAAATACAACCAAGAGTTTTGTATATATAACTATGGATTTGTCAACAAAAATGCTTATTTTAGACTACAATTTATAAATGACAAACCTATATCTGTTTCAGGAGTAAGAATTAATGAGTGACATAGAGATAATAACACTAACAGACTCAAATGACAATAGCATTATCCCGCCACAGTTGGATGATGACGATCTGGATGATAGTAGCCTGCAAATTGACCTTCAGGATATGCCTGGTGACGATTTTTTTAAAAATCAGCTAAACAGCAATATCGAACAAGTTGAGTCGTTGACGGAACTTGTGCAGGGTTTGGTTTCAAATCAAAATGACATATTAGCAAATATGGTGCTAATGATAGAAAAAATTAATGAAGTAATTGAAGAAGTAAACGGAGAGTAAATTATGATGGGAATGATATCTGGTGGACTAATGCTTGGTTCAGCAATCCTTGGCGGTAGAAGTCAGCGCCAAGGCGCAGAAAGGAACGCAGCTGCTTCTCGCTATGCTGCTGACAAAAATTATGAAGCAACAATGAAGCAGATTGACGAGCAAAAAAGACAGTTTGATGCTCAAACCACAATGCAGAAAGAAATGTATGATACTGGTATAGAGAGGACGAAACCTTTTTATAACACTGGAATACAGGCAAACGCAATGTTTAATCAAGCCATGTCTGATCCCATTGCTGATAGGGATTCTTTTAATCAAAATTATACTCAAAGTGAGTTTGGTCAAAGGCAGCTTGATGATGCAAACAGGAATGCTTTATCCCAATTAGAGGCGACTGGTATGCTTGGAGGAAGCGGCGCCATTTCAACTTTAGGAAGACTACCATCTGAGCTTGCTGACGCCGCATATAAGCAAAGGATGGCTGGCATAGGCATGGGAATGAATACTGGCTTATCAGCTGTGGGTGCGCAAACAGGTATTGACCAGAATTACCAGAATGCTTTTATGCAGTCTTCTCAAAATAAAGCCAACGCTCTCTCTAATATATATCAGCAACAAGGAAATATCAGATCAAATGAAGCAATGGCTCAGGCTCATTATCAAAATCAAAAAAGTTCAGCGTTTGCAAACTCACTAGCAAGCCTGGGTCAGGGCGCAATGTATATGTACGGCATAGACAGCATGTATGGGAGTAAAAAATGAAAAACCCATATATCATAGACACACCTCAGTCTCAGTTTGATGCAATGAGCCTAGCTAAGGCCTATGAGTCTGGTACAAATCAGGGTTTTAGGCAGATGCAAAGAGAAGAAGTGGAGCGTAAAATTCTCAAAAAACAATCTCAAGAAGAAGCTGTTCAAGCATTGCTGCCAAACGCTATACAGAGTGGAGATTTTGCAGCCATAATTGAAGCAGATCCATCCAAAGGCAAAGAGTACCTTTCTATGCAAGATGGCATTCAAAAAATGAGAAAGGGAAAGACTCTTGATATATTCCAAGCAGCACATAAGGCCCATATAAAGGGTAATCGCGAGATGGCTGTTAATTTAATTAAGAAGCATGGCGCGTCTCTTAAAAGAATTGATCCAACATTTGACGAGGCGCAGCTTGATGCGGCATCGGATGACGATCTAGAAGATATGCTTGAAATGGGCGTAAGGATGAGTGGGGGAAATATAGCATCTCAAGCCCTTGCGGAAGAACAAGTTAATACTCAAAAAGCAATGACTGCAAAATACACGGCGGATGCAGCCCAAAAGTCAGGGAAAAGTACAGCTAAAATCAATACAAAAACAGGATTGTATGAGGGCAAGCTTAATGATAAGAAACAAACATACAATGATAAAGCTAAAGAGAAATTTATAAATCAACAAAAATCTGTACAGGGTAGAATTGATAATTTAAATAGCACCATTGGAAAGCTTGATGCTCTTAAAGATCACGATGGTAAGGCAGGGTTTTTAGAGTCATGGCTGAGCAGAAACCCCTTAACCAATGAGCCATATACTATTGTTAATGAGGGAAGTGTGGAAAATGCTTTTTTTAGAGACCATAATCAGATTATCCAGATACTTGCTCATGAGAAAATGAAAAACTTATTTACAGAGAGCGGATTAGATCCAAAAGTATCAGCAATAGAAGCTCAACAAATAAAAGAGATGGCTGAGTCATTAAGCCCAACATTAAGTGTGGAACAATATGACGACAAACTCAAGCTTATTAAAAAAAGAATACAAGCAACTATAGATAAAAATATAAGGAACCAGAAAAAACAGCCTCAAGCTTACTGGGCTACCAATCACGGAGTGCCTGAATATTTGAAGAAGCCAGAGAAAGAAGTTTTAACCAGGGAAAATACTGGTAATACAAAAGCTAGAAAATTACAAAAAAACTCTTTACAATTCTTATAAGGCAGAACAATGATTGAATACACTTTTGACCAGCTGGTAAATGGTTTAAATAAGGCTGCTGATGCAGGTAACAATGATGCTGCAAAAGATATAGCTAGAGCATTGAAAGAGTATTATCCTGAAGAGACTGCTAGTTTAAAGGCTCAAAGCCAACCTGACGAAGAAAAAGGATGGCTGGATAATTTTAACCAATCTGAGTTTGCCAAATCTCAAAAAGACGCACAGATAATGCCCTCTGCTAACGAGATGTATGACACCGCTAAGGACGTGGTAACTGGTGAAAGCATGAGAACAGACCTGTCTGACAATACGCCTGTTGTATCAGGCGGTTTAGGTCAAATACTTCCGGGTACTGACTCTTTAGACGATTTTGCAGGCGTTGACGCATCCGGTCCAGCAACATGGTTTGGTTCTGCCTTTACAACTGATATGGATGAATTGGCTGACATTTATGTCGCAAAAACACAGGGCAAGGTAAGGAAGGGGCGTGACGAAAAAGGAAACGTTTATCTTGTGAACAATGAAACAGGTGAGATTAGGGCCATGAATACACCAGGCCTTGACTTAAGAGACATTGGTCAATTTGGTACCGCAGCAGCAGCATTTACTCCGGCAGGAAGATTGGTAAATACAGGCATAAAAGGTGTAGCAGCAGCTGTAGGTGCTAACGCAGGCACCGCCGCCCTGGTGGAAGGAGTAGAGTCAAAAATAGGCGGTAGATTCAGCGGTGAAGAAGTTGTTGCCGCCGGATTACTTGGTGGTGCTGTTCCAGTTGCTAGCAATATAGCTAAAAGTGCGGCCAGTAGAGTTGATCGCGCAATATCAAAACAATTTGATGATACTTATGTAAGTGCAACTCACCCTGACACAGGAAAAGGTCTGTATCAGCATGTTCCTCCGCGTGAGACTTCTGCTGAGTCATTATCTGAATTTGACAGAACACATGCTATTACAAAGATACAGCCAAAGTCGGTAGATGTAGTCGGCGGACCTTTATCTCAAAGAGGCGAGGACATACGTAAAGCTGAAACTCAAGCATCAGCAGAATCACTATCCAAAAACTTGCCAGCAGAAGCGCAAGAGGTAGCTAGGGACATCCAAGGAGGTTTAAAAGCGCAAAAAGACGAAGCAATTGCTCTTGGTGAAGATGTTAATAAAACTATGGCTGACATAGATAAAGCTAATTATGAGCAGTACATAGGCTCTAGGAACATTAGCAAAAGTGCAAAAGTTAAGTTTGATGCAAACAGAGAGCAAGCTAAAAAAGAGTTCTTCAATAAAGCACAAGAGTCTTTTGAAGACATTGAAAATAACTTAAATTTAGGCGCTACTGACAAGATACAAAGCTCACAAATGAAGGCTTACAAAGATTTTTTTAGAGAAACAGTTGGCGCAGTAAAAAAAGCAAACAGCTTTGCATCCATAGAGCAATCTGTTAAGAATTACAACCAAGGGTTGGACTTCTTGTTCAGCTCAGAAGGTAAGCTTAAAGGACTTAATAGGAGCCAGTTTGAGCAAGTTAAACTTAAGAAAAACCTGAATGAGTTAGTAGAAAAAGACATTCTTAACAATGGTGGAGAAGAGCTTCTAGGTAAGTACAAAGCATCTAAGAAGATGTTCTCTGAAAACTTTAGGGCTATAGAAAAACTTGAAGGCATAGGCTTAAAAAAAGATATGGGAGACCTATCATCTAAGAAAATAAGTTCTATAATTAATAGCGGTGACGAGGCTATGATTAGAACCCTAAGGCGCTCTGTAAGTGACAAAGGAATATCCAATATTAAAGGTATTGGTTTTCAGGAAATGGCAGAGCAAACCAATGGCAACCCTCTAAAGCTTGCAAAACTTTTAGATGCAGGCATGTCAGACAAGGGCGCTAAAAAAGGATGGATGAAAGAGTTTTTATCTAAAAAAGATTTATCTGACATGAAGATATTATCAACCGAGCTAAAGAAATTAAAATCAGGTGACGGAGCGATTGAGCCTAACGAAATTAAGCAGCGAGTTTTTCGAGCTTTAAATAGAGCTTTACTGGAAAGCAAGCCTGTCAGCAGAGCCGTATGGTCTGGATTTGGTTCTAAAAAAGAATATATAAAAAACAAAAGTGTCAACGATATGATACTAGAAATTACAGCGCAGGCAGCGCGACAATCAAACGGAGAATAAAATGGCTCACTCATATATGCGTACTACTGTTCCACGCCCAGTTACAGTGGACTCGAGGATAGGCAAGCTTGGAAACAACTTGCAGACGTACTATGGCTCTACTAGCACACCAAAGGATGATCCTATCACCATATACAAAGAAGAAGCAGATGGCTCTTTTGTTGAAGTTGGGCAATACGCTGACATTAAAAATGGTGTGTTCTCATTCAACGGCTCACCTTTTCAACCATTCATCGATGTGGATGAAAATGCAACGCTATACTGGGGACTGTATGACGGTGATGACTTAATAGATTCACAAAAAGTTGCTTTATCGGAGGATTTGAGTGACGCTGCCGCGCAGATTGGTGAGGTTTTTGTAAGACAGTTTGCAACGTTAGATGATGCTAAAGCTGCCACTATGTCGGCAGGTGTGGCCGTAGAGGTTATATCTGTTTACAGTCCAGAGGTTTGTGAAAGTAAGGGATTATTGTACCCTTTCCCTGGAATTATTAACTATCAAGTTCGTGACGACTTAGCTGCATTTGTCGATGACATAACCATTTTATCAGCAGGAGGCAACACGCAGTTGCTTTTAACATCAGGTTTTGGTTTGGCATTTGACGCAACAATACCGTGTGGAGAGGGAACCTACTGGACAAACGTTAATGAGCTAATAGCATTCATTGGCAGAAATGGGATATATTACGCCGCAACATTGACAGCGATTATTCAGGACGGCACAGTGCTTAGTGAGCCCATCGTGTTTGAAAACTACAATATGTCTAACCTCATACTAAAATCAACAGGAACAGTTACCGCGGACATCAGTACTAACACAGTACATAAATTCTACAAAACAGCAGGTATAGGTGGATTTGATTCAAATTATAACGCATCTAGATACATAACTCTAACGAAAGGTGGTCAGCCAGCCGATATAAGACTAGATGTGGAAGGGTATGGCCATTATTTTTCTGATGCTATTTTCCCTGACAGGTCTTTGGACGTGTCAAAATGTAGCTTCACAAATGGAACAGGTTTAGATCAAGCTTATTATTATTTAAACGACTGCGTGGTAGGTAGAATGTTAATCACGCATGAAGATTCCTCAGACTACACGCATGGTTGCGGTTTGTTAATGGTAAATTGCACTGGCGGTCAAATAATAAGCAACAGGCTTTTTTCTAGCACAGATTACAGTGATTCAAAAATACTGGTCGCATCAAACGGATGTGTAGGTTTATCTGTAGAAGTTGGTTTCAATGTCAGTGGAACAGTGAATCCGCGCTATCAGTTATGGTACGATGAATCATCAACAGCAACAGCTATTAAAAGAACAGCAAAAACAGCAGACAATATAGTGGCATCACCATATCTTGACTTCTCTAGTGGCATTCTTTGTGGATTCAACCAGTCACAGGTTACAGAACTTTTTTCATCAGGAGTCGCTTCTATCACAGGTGACATATATTCCATCAATCAAGGTGCTACTTTTTATCTCACTAGCCAAACAAAGATGACGGTGGCTAACATTGAGAATGCAGGAGAAATAAATACCCCTAATGCCTATGGTATCGTATTTGGAGCAGCATCATGAGTAAAATTATAGCACAAGTCCCTAAAGATGTGGTTGTTGACTCAAGAAGAAATATCATTGGCGCAGGACTGGTGGTGTTTTTTGGTGAGCAAGGTGATGACCCAATTGAGACTGCTGAGGATATTTATGCAAAAGTCGATGGTGTTGAAACTTATATTGGTAAATTTGTTGAAATTAAAGAGAGCGGTCAGTTTTACTATAACGACAATCCTGTTTCGATTTTTATAAAAGGCTCTCTAAACAAGTACGTTTCATGCGGTCTGTATCAAAAAGTCGGCAGCAAGCTATCACAAATAGATTATATAGGCAGCTCACCTGGATTTACTGCTGCTCAAATGTTAGGAGAACAGCTTGTTCAAAACATTAGATCTAAAGCGGGCTACAAAAGACACTTTGTTAGCATGAGCGAGGCTCAGTCTTATCAAGATTACAAATTAAATCAAGTTGTTTTTATATCTGAAGTTAATAATGACCAAAAACTTGCTGGGCAGTTTATCATAAAACTTTCAGAATCCAATATTGTTGATAATATTACCAATTTTACAACAACCATTGATAGGTATGTGTTGCAAAGAATCACTGGCGCATATCCATACAAAAATACACTTCAAGTTACAGCTAAAAGTATCGATGACATCCATAAGTTTATGTATCACCTAAAGATTGCTGGCAATTTTAAATGCACATTAGTGGTTGATTATGATTTTACGACTGAGAACCTTGATTTAACTATATTTAAAAAGGTTATTTTTAATAAATTTGTACGACTGTTTAAAGGTATTTCTGCTAATGAAGTTTCTTTTTTAGACTCAGGTCTAGAGGAAACTACTTATTTCTCCATGATTCCACCATACTGGCTGGCTGATGATGACGCAGACATGTTTAGGTTTTTAGATGAATATTTGATGTTAAGATCTAACAGTTACCGGGGCAAATGTATTAAGTCACTTATTAGTAATTGCAGAATAGAAAAGATTACTATTCAAAATTTCCATGCATTATATATAAAAGATAGCCTTATAAATAATTTCACAGGAACGCCAGCTACAGGAGCAAGACTTGAATCAAAAGTTGATAATGTTAACGCCATCCTGATAACTCCAATATTTATAGTTTATGGATCTAATGTTAATTTTAGCAACACAAGTATTACATATAGTTTTTACGATCAGAGCCAGCGCGGTGCATTAAATAGTATTGAAGATAGAAGATGGGTGCAGCCTGGTTCTTATGGAATTTCATTTTCTAAAGTTTCATTTAATAAATGTTCAATAAAACCACATACAGATAAAAGTAACTACATATATAAAAACTCAGAGGAAGCTAAATGCGTAAATCCAAAAATATTATCAAGCAATGTTGATTTTTATGAATCAAATATAAGCGGTGAGTTTTTATATCTATCAACAGGTTCTTATCTAAAAAACGCTGTAAATGGATATCCTGGTTATATTTTTAAGTATACGCCATCTGGCATTGAAACATCTTTTTCCGTTTTAAAGCTATATGAAACTTTAATTGCTCAACCTGATTTTAAGATGAATATAAATATGCTAGGTGATGGTTATTATTTGGGTTCATTTTCCGCCATTGAAGCGTCTAATAACTCAGTTTATTATAAATATAATGGATCTGTGGCTGTCAACAAAGATTGCATTTCTCCTTTTATTAATATTAAAAATATTTCATCAACTGTTTTAGTTTACAATAATTCTTACCAACCATCGCCGCTTGTGATAAACCACAACCTCGGTAGTGCCGTTTCTGTGGCTGCGCCATATACAAGAGGCGATTTTTCAATAAAGAAGGCTTATATCAAATCTACCACATTGCCCATATGGTCAAACGCCATAAGGCAGAACTCAACCAATGTTTTAAATGGAACAGCTCTGCCTGGATTTTTGTCAGTTGGTGAACATCCTAATGACGGAGAGTTTACTTACACACCTGTTCCCACTGATTAAAAGCCTCTAAAGCAGGCAAACAACCAAACGCAAGGCATACAAAACACCCACTGTTTTGCGCTCTTTGAAGGAATTCAAGCTGTCCCTTTTGGAATCTTCCGCCGCTAGGGGCTTTCATCTCACATACAAAAGGTATCTCAGACAAGATTATAATGTCAGCAGCTCCTGATAGCATCCCCTTTGCCTTATCTGCCTGAGCCTGTGAGTATGTGCGCTTACCCTCATTTTTGATGTGCATAGCCAATCCTGCTCGCCCTGGATGGTTCTCACGTAGGTAGTTAAAGAACGTGACAAGGTGGTAATCTTCCTTAGTCTTGTCACTCTTGTTTATCTCGCCGTAGGTGTTTAGCCATGTTGGTATGTTCATGATAAATCCAAAATAAATTGAAATGTAGCAACTGATAAGCATAACATGGATATCAAAATATAAATCCAAGAAAACCAAAGTAAAAACGCCCCAATAAAAATCAAGAAAGGATTTTTACTTGTAACCCAATCAGCTCCTAAATATGCAGTTAAGCACCATATTGGCATAAGAAACAATATTGCTAGTATTTCTGTTAATGTCATAACATTTTCTCCTAAAAATTAATAAAAAACGACAATGTTTAATGGTATGAACGCAAAAATTAACCATGACATAGCAATAAAAAAAATATCTCTAGCATCATCAAGACACGCTACAAATGAAACAAAAATTGAAAATGCAGTAAGCACCAACACAAAGTACATTATTAGTATTTCTATCAATGTCATAACATTTTCTCATCAATGATTTCTTCAAGCTTTTTAACTCTTCTTTTTAACAGATGTATTTCTATTCTGTTTTCTTGTTTTATTTTTTCCCTGGCTCTGTAACCAGCTAGGTTGATGAAACCATTAAGAGTTACATGGTCGTATTTTTCGTCACCAGTACCTATCCAGACACTAATTTTTAATTTAATCTCGTCACAATCATTTTTTTTGTACATGGTAATTAATTTACTCGTATATTCTGTTTCTAATAACACAACAATACACTCATTTTCATCTAACCCTGAAATATCCATAAACTTTTTCTTTTGTTCTTGGGATGAAGACTCATTATCTTGAATTAAATATATTACTTTAGCATCACTTTCTTCACACAAAGATTTTTTCAGCTTTCCCATTGTACAGTCACACTTCAAAACATCATCTATCATCACTTTTCTCCTCATTATGTGCAAAAATTATATAAAAATCGCCTTCCTTCTTAGCAGTTACAGTACTTATCTTATTGTAATCACCTCGAAGCATTTCCATAAACTGCTCAACTGTTTCTATAGTACATCCAAACAACGCATCAGTCAACCCTTCCCATGCTTTTTCTGCAAGTGGATGGTTTGTGGTGGGTGTGTACCACACGTCAAAGTTTCTCATATCTGTCTTGTATGACATACGAACGCTCTTACTTCCACGTTTTGATACATGTTCTCTTGCCCAGAATGATTTGACATTGTATATGTTTTTCTCTATTGGCTTTGTTTTAACAACCTGAAAATCTCCTGCCAACTTGTCATTTGGATTAACAAGCTCAGCTTTGCAGTCCTTGGATCCACAAACTCTTGCAGCTATGTCATTCTCATAACCACACTCTTGGCATTCTTTGACAGACCATCTATATCCACATCTTACTAGCTCACCACCGCCTACGACTTCATGTGTGTTACACCGCCTACCATGGTGTGCAGGCATAGGTTTGTCGTCAATCATAATATGTTTGCCAAACAAATCTATAAAATAACCATCCTTATCTATGTCCATACATTCCTGATTCATGCGAGCTGTAAATTCATTTTTCTTTTTGCATAGCGGACATGTCACTTCCATTGGCTCGCCTTTTTTAGACCTACGAGTCGTGATGACAGGCTTGAACATATCATCTTCTAACCCATGACGCTCTATGTTTTCAGCGTAGTCCAGCACAAGACAGTCTTTTTTACCATCTCCAAGCCTAAGACCTCTACCAATTATTTGTTGCAAAAGTGAAGCTGACTCCGTAGCTCGTAGGATAGCCACAACATCCACATGTGGTGCATCAAACCCTGTTGTTAAAACAGACACATTGACCAGGTATTTGTATTTAATATCCTTAAAGTCATTGATGATGCGCTCTCTTTCTTTTTTATCTGTATCACCAGTAACCATTGAACTATCATTAGGTGGTAGGCTTGCCATAATCTCTCGTGCGTGACGTATACTAGCTGCAAAAAACATAACGCCTTTTCTATCTCTTGATGCTTCCACAACTTGCCTTACAATCTGAGAGGTTTTTCTGCCATGGCCTACAAATGCTTGCTCTACACTCTTCTCGTCAAAATGACCGTTGGATTTTACAACTAATTGTGACGTATCGTAACCACGCTTAATGTTTAATGTTGGTCGCGTTAAAAACCCCTTATCTACTAATTCTGGTGCTGTAATCCGTGAAATTAATTTGCCAAAAAAAGGTTCTATAGCTAAATCTTCGTTCATTAGCGTATTGTTTTCGTCAAACGCATATATATAGCCCGTGTTCATTCTGTAGGGGGTAGCTGTTAATCCAAGAACTCTAAGATTGGGGTTTTCCTTTTGCATATGACCGATGATTTTCTTAATGGTAGGAGTTACACCATGCGCTTCATCAATGATGACACAAGCATAGCTAACGCCAAATCGATGTAGATTGTTGACAATAGTTTGTGGTGTACCAAACACGACTGGATGTCTGGTACACTTGCTGCTTAGTGACGCGCTGTATATAGATGCGTTCAAACCATAACCTAAATATTTAGCGTGATTCTGCTCAACCAATTCTTTTGATGGAGCTAAGACCAATACTTTTTTACCTCCGCTTTGTTCGTTCACATATTTAGCAATCTCAGAGATGACAATGGACTTTCCTGCTCCCGTTGCTGCCTCGATTAATAGTGAACGATCTTTTTTGCGTAAAGCAGATTTTGCACTATCTACAATCCGCTGTTGGTATGGTCTTAGCTGATACATTATTTTCCTCGTACTGTCCATGAAGTTTTTGCTGTTTTCTCATAAGCGCTTGTGTCAAGTTTATTGTCACTGATTAGTTTTTTATAGTCAACAGTTTTTCTTGTCGTTGGGTAAATTAATATATCATTTAATGAAGATTTCTTTCCACCAGCCAGCTCTATAATCTCAGCTTTAATAGCATTCAAAGTATCGCCTGTGGCTATGTGAGCTGCCTGTGCTGCAACGTAACGCTCATACAATACCGTATCATCTAAAACCTGAACAACTGGCTCAAAATGACGCTCAGGAGTTTTCACTTCTTCTAAGAATTTGTCGTAGAACTCTTGCAGTTTAGGAAATTGCTGCTCCCACCATGTGTCGTTGCGTTCTACGCGCTCACACATGTTAGTCTTATCGTTCCATTGAAAGAAAAAACACTCGTCCCGACCAGTGCATTGTAACTGCATCTGCATTTGTGCGTAGTAATGTGGCTGCTCCACATACGACTTAAATGACTCTGCATTACGTTTACTGTACGGGCATTTTATTTCAATCAGCGCATTCTTACCTACAAAGCCGTCTGGTGAAGCACCAATCCAATCATGCTCTGGATGCACTACGAACTCTGCTTCCTCAACTTCCAGTATCAAACCATTCTTCTCTGCAAACAATTCAAACGCCATAATTGCCATAGGCTCGTTTTTAATACCATA
>JAAHTG010002080.1_pt1 | contig 12065 bp, 10 predicted proteins | sample 6116081 | NCBI WGS metagenome assembly JAAHTG01 (sample SAMN13939989, study PRJNA603662) | sponge metagenome | isolation source: marine sponge | host: Mycale hentscheli | place: New Zealand | collected 2005
TAAATGCAGCAACTGCACCTAATACACCTGCAGCCATTTTACCAAAACTCTTAGTAGTGCTTTTAGTTCTTCCTTCTAATTTTTTTAAATCTTTATCACCTTGTACGACTACCTGTACTACTATCTTTTCTGTATTTGTTGCCATATATATTATATATTAAAATGCTCTTTGAACATTTGTTTTTGGATTATTTTTTTTAATTTGGTCTGCTATCATATTAGCCACATCTACACCAATAGATGGTGCTAACTTACTCGCTACTTCTTTCTTGTATTTATTTGCTACATATCCTGCAAAGTTTGTTCTTCTAAGGTCATTGCCTTCTGTCCAATACGCATATGGTTTTCCATAATAACCTCTTCTGTTTGTTTTAGTATTATTAGTAAGTTTTTGCAATATAGGATAAGCAGCAGATTCAGGCATTCCTTTTGTTTTTACCCATTTTTTAATTACTTCAATATTTGTTTTCTTAGCAAATTTAGGATTGTTAACTGCTTTCCAATAATCAACTGATGAGGTTATGTTTAATACACTCATACCCCTCTTTATAACATTGTACTTTAATCCTCTGCTTAATCTACCAGTAGCATTATGCTTTTGTGCTTTTAACTCATCTTGCAGTTTCACTCTAAGCAATCCACCTACCTCTCTTAATGTTATATTAGTATGTTTAAATTTAATCATTATGTATTAAATGTTGGATTATCTAAGTTTCTTCTTAATACCTTATGACTATTACCCCATCTATCTTCAGCATATATTGGAGTTAAATAATCTTGCTTCTCTTTTATAGATATATTAGTTATTGTTGCATCAGTAGATGAGGTTGCAGTTGTTTGAAAATATATTACGATAACATCTCTACCACTACCTGCTGTAAATAATGATGTAACTAATCCTACATAACTTCTAATAACTGGATAAGTAATAGAAGCAGTTGATGTTAAAATAAAAGTATCTTCAAATGGAGTGTATGTATTTACAGTTACAGTGCCTGTATTTGGATTTATAGGAGTTCTTAGTTCTATTTGATACTCTACACCTTTTATTAATTCTAATTTTTGATACATACCACTATGAGATGGTTTGCCTGCATTGCCATTAGCATTAAAAGTGTAATAACCACTACCACTTGTTGGTGCTACTGCAGCGTTTAAATTAATACCTGCATCACTATGATACCTCATCCATTGACCTGCAGTTGTATTAGGTGCGTTTACTAAAGCATCTACAGCACCATCTTCTACATCATTTGTTGTGTAGTCAGGATCAGAACTTAATTGATTACCATAAGAAAAAGCATCACCCCAATTTATATACTCTCCATTAAAAGTTGTTGTTGTAGCAAATACTTCTAAACCACTTTGATTTGCTATTCCATTACCTGTTATCTGTTGTTCTCTTCCCATTATTAAACTCCTATATTTTGGTTATTATCTATACCTCCATCTATTGGGCTATTTCCCCATCCTAAACCACCACCTGTGCTTCCACCAGAAGAACCAAAAGAAGGTGCTTGTGCAGCAAAATAACCTGTTTCTATCCATTCTATCAACTCTACTTTTGTAGATTGATTTTTATTTGGCATATAATCATTTATTTTATTTATTCTCCAATACACACCATCTATATAAATTAATTTTTTAAAATCTAAGTTAACAATGTCATTTATTTTTAAATCTACATAAGTATTTCTAACTCTAGGATTTTGTTTTAATTGCTCAAACATACTTTTGTAGTAAGTTTCATACAAACCTTTTCCTGCTGAATACGATGTGTATTGTCTTGTGCTGTCATTATAATCTCTTACAAAAACATTACCATAAGATAATATAGGGCTAGTAGTCTTATCTCTATTTATTGATGTTGCTTGTGGGTATATTGTAGATAAAATACTACCAACACTTGTGTCTACATTTGCATTTGCTACTACAAAAAGATAATCACTTAATGCCCAGTTTTGTACTAAAGCATATTTAGTTCCTACAGTAAGCGTACCTGCAGGTGAATATTTATTCCAATATAACAATCTTGGTAAAAATTCAAAACCTTTTGGTGGTCTTGAAGTGTCGTTTGCACTTGTAAGATTTCCATCTTCTTTCTCTTTCCACAAACAAGCCGAAAACGGATTGTCTTTTGTTCCTGTGCCTGTAGTATCTTGGTCTTTTGCGTTAAATGTACCTGCAAAGAAAGGGTTTTCGAAAATACTCTCACCTCTTTCAAAATTACTACCTAAATCTTCTTGATATGGGTATTCATCTTCAATTCCTTTAAAATATTCAAATGCTCTGTATTGTATTGAAGCATCTTTATCATCTGTCTTATATTTAAAAACAAAATTATTTTTTAAATCAGTCTTTAACCATTTATCGTTTGTTTCTTTACTTCTGTCTAACTTATAAGTCCAATCTATTGCACTACCATAAGTGTCGTAAAAGTCATTGTAAGGCTCTATATTGATAGTTTTATTAGTTTCGTTAGTTGACATTTTAAGATTAAATGCATGAGCAACACCTTTAACAAAATCTGTTTGCTTGTACTCTGTATTTGTTACATCGTTAAGATTATAAGTTTGTCCATATTCTACATAGTTTGGTGCAAAAGCAACATCAAATTGTGAACTAGGAAGTGATTTCCAAAAAACATCTACTGAAAAGTTCTGACTAGCAGTTTCTGCATCTATTTTAAATCCTTTTGTTAATCTTATTTTATCTCCAGCATTTAAGTATTGACCTTCAATATTTAATTCATCTAAATCAAAATATTCTGTTTGACTTGTTGTTTCTGCTGTTACATTATTACCTCCACTTGAATTTAATGGATTTAATTGCCTCTCTAGTTGACCAATTATACTCCATGCAGATTGCTGTGTTTCATCTTGTCCAACAGTTAATACCTCTACATTTATAGTTGTACCTAATGAATATATTACTTTAGGTGAAGAACCACCTTTAAATATTCTAGCAACTTTAACTTGCAAACCACTTAATCTCAAATCATAATAGCCATACTCTCCTATTGTTATTTCATCATCAGTTAAATTCAAAAGAGAATTAGTTAATCCAAGATTTACTTGTAAGTTTTCATCACTGCCAGAATCTGATAAATTAAGTAATACTCTACCTGTGCCTGTGTAATATGTATCTCCATCATTTTCATCTAAACCACTTCTATATAATTGAGTTACTCCATCTTCTACAATAGCAGTATTATATGCATTACTAGCAGAAGTAAGTTCATTATTATTTACAAAATTGGTATCTACAGAATAATTATCATATCTGTCATCAGGATTATTATATCTAAAGTTAGGTAATAACCACACTAACTTTTTAAACATATCTGTATCCATAAATGTAGAACTTATAGTATATCCTACGTTTTTAAATATTTTATCTAAAGTTGTTTTTACAAATACTGCTGGTCGCCAATCTGGAGATGGTGAAGGTGTACCATAAGAATTACCATCGTTATAATAACCTACATAACCTTTGTATACTGCAGGGTCTAAACTTGAGTTTTTTTGACCTAAAGTATCTAATAACTGTATAACAGGGGTTTGTATACTAAAATTAAAATCACCATAAGATGTTATTGGATATACTATTGGAGATGTAGAAGAATCACAATGTTCATCACTCCAAGTAGCAACTATCTCATTTTTTTGATAAACTAAATTACTACCTTCAGAACCCCAAACAATATCACTCATTAGTAGATTATCTAAAATAACTGCCCATGCTAAATTATTACCATAAAAAACACAATTATAAAATGATGCTTTATCACCATAACCACCTACACCAGTAACTTTTATTAAGCCAACTAAAGAGTATAAATCATTAACTAAAATCCTACAAGATTTATTTTGTGTAGCACTATTAGTATTGCTAGAATTAGGAGTGTATAAATGCTTTAATAAATTATTGTTATTTTTTGTTGCAGGTATTTTAAATGTTTTACTATAATCACCACTTGTTGAGGTTATATCTTTTATATCTGATATTTGAAATGTAAGTGCTAACGGAAATTCAGAATGATCTGTAACATCTAACTCTCCAACAATACTTTTATCCCAGTCTATCCCAGCAGTATCTATTACTGAAACTTGTATAGTACCAGAATTAGTATTGTAAGCAAATGTTTTTATAGAGCCATCTGCAGTGCAAGTAATTGTTTCTGTTATAGTTGTATCAACTGCACTTCTTAAACTTGTACCAACTCCATTAACAACACCACTAGAGTTTACACTAGAAATACCAATATTTCCAGTACCAGAATGATTTGTAATAGTCAATGTAATAATATATTCATGACCTACTATTAAAGGTAGAGATACATTTTCAAAATATGTTAAACCTGATGCTGCACTTCCATCCCAATCTGCTTTTTGATTAGAAGTTTCAGAAACTGACCATCCTGTTGCAGTAGTTCCTGTATCAAAAGAAACTTGATTGCTACTATTGCCTTTTACATAATCTAATATTTGAATTTTTACTGACATTTATTAGTTTCTTTGAGTTATTACTTTATGTGCTAATGTATATTCTATATTAAACTTAACTAAACCATTTTCTTGATTAACAGTTTCAATATCACTATTTGTTATGATAACTGGTATATACTCTTTATCTGATGGTCTTAGGTATGGATTTCTATCATTACCAATCTCTGTAGCATCTGTGTCCATTTCTATCCATACGTTTGGAGATAACATCATTTCTTCTAACCATTTTGCAACATCTTTATTTAAAGGCTCTGTATATACGCTTTGTGTTCTTTCTGCGTTTACATTAGTTACTTCTCTGCCACCTTTATATATATCACCACCTCTCATTGTATCTGAATGATAAAGAGAAGTGTTTAAAGTAGTACTGCCATCATGTCCAGCATTTCTTACTTGGTCGCTTTGATACCAAGTTCTATCGCCACTTTTTCTCTCAATGACATCTCTGCTTATCGTTAAACCTTCTACAACATCTCTTTTAGCAGTATAACTATCAGTTCCTCCTAAAGAGTTTAGCCAATGAAATCTAACAAAGGCATAAGGTATTTTTACATCCTCTCTATCTATAGTATAGTACATAAACTGACTAGACCTTCTTGCAGTATATGGGCTTAAAAACCCAAATTTCCATAAACTAACTCTGTAATACAAAGTGTTTGCAGTTATTTTACTTGAACTATAAGCAGTCCAATAAGGAAATGATGCTACCCCAGAATTTGTAGGAGTATATAAACTTGCAGTATTTATAAAAGATGGAGATATGTTTTGTATACAATTACTTTCCTGACTATTAGTGATAAATTTCTTACTTAAAGTTGCATCTGTTTCAGTAATTAAATTATCTTCAAAATCTCTTATGTAAAAAGTGTTTTCTGCACCACCAGCATCAAAAGTTTCAACTTTAAATCCCATTGCCCCTACATCTTTATTTCCTGTACCATTTATATCCCCTGAACCACCTTGTCTTAAATAAAATTGTAAAAACTCTGCTTCTTCATCTATTCGTATTGGTTTTTTAAATGGTATACTGCTATTGTTAGAATTGTTAAAACATCTTGTTAAAAATTTAAAACTTTGTTGACTACTTAAATTACTTGTGTCACTCATTATATAAGAAACATAATAAAGGTCATCTTTTTCAAATTGATTTACAGAATTTATAACAGTTATCGGTGCAGAAGTTTCTTCATCACTTATATTTGCACTTATTATTGTGCCATCATCTTTAATTATTTCAAAATTTGCTTTTACTCTTAACCTTCTAAAAGTTCCGTTTTTAGAAACATTATAATTACTTACAGGATTACCTGCTGCTGCAGAATTACCAATAACATTATCTTGCATTATAAGTCCACCATTCATACCTCCATACTCATTACTTTGCCAAGTACCTTTATTAATTGGACAAAGACTGTAAGATAATTGGTCAGACATTATTTGACTTACATCTATAGTAAATCTATGACCAACTGCTACTGCTTGTGTGTCAAATCTTTTATTTGCTATATCTCTTGATTTTTTAATAGTTGCTAAAGTTATTGGATTTGCAGTGTCAGTATAATCTATTACACTAAAAATAACATTAACTACATCTCCTTTGCTAGAAACATCGTTCCAATTTAAAGCAGATGGCTCTTCGCCCTCATTAATACCCCCAGAAAACCATTGTATCTGGTATCTCAAAGGGTCATTTGCACTTTTTAAATAATTACCTCTATAAAGCCAAAATGCACCTGCTAAATTAGAAGAATTAAAATCCAAAGGCTGAAACCCCCAACTTGCTGTTCCATTAATTGTTGCCATATCTTAATATATTTTATATTTTAAATTTAAGTAACCTTTAACATCAGCAATTTCAGCATCAGTTAATTGTCTATTAAATATTATTAATTCGTTAAACTCACCAGTCATATAATTACCAGTATTGTATTTACCAATATCAAAACTAGCAGCATTATAAGTTAATTCATGGTCAAAACTACTATCAGTATCAGTATTAGTAAAACTTCCTAAAGCATCATAATACTCTAAATGTACTCTTTTGTTATGAAAGTGCATAATACCAATATGATAATCACCATGAGCATCATCAGTTGTTGATACTGATAAATCATAAGTGCCATCATTTACTCTTACATTATACTTACCATTAGTATCAATACCCATTTGTATTTGACCTCTGACTGCTCTATAACCAAAAACAGAACTATCAGAATCTTTAGTTATCTTACTTACTTCAAAAATAGTAAAGTCATGACCTAAAGGCAAATTAGATAAAGATGTTAAAGCATCATTAGTGCCATCAAAAGAAATGTATGATTTATCATTAGTACCATCAAAACCACTCCATAGTGGTTGATTTGCTACAGTTGCTTGTGTAACATTATTTGTTGATGCTCTATCACCTAATAAACTTACTCTCTTAGTAGGTATATCAAATGTAGCATTACTATCTGCACTTAGCCATACTACTAAATCAGAATAGTCTGATGGGAAGTTAGATGTTGGTCTGAAACACTTAGTAAACCCACTCATAGTAAATACAAGTTTGATTTGTACTAATTTATCGTTCGCTACATCTTTTACTCTCTCTATCTCTATGCTTTCATCATTTAAATACACCTCAACTGTTACATCTTGATAATTCTTAAGAACAAAGTCTAACCACTCATTTGCTAAGTCTTGTAAGTTATCCCATCTCTTTTGTAGTGTAACTACTGATTGTGCTGCTTGAGTATATAAGTTGTAAAAGTTTATTTCAAATTCATACTCCTCTCTACCACTATATATCTCAGGCATTGTAGATGTTGGTGGTTGAATAAGCATTAATGGGTACTGCGTGTCATGATCTTGGTTAACTTCTCCTTCATATCCAAATTTCACATCACCATAGACCCATTTGCTCTCAAATACCTCTACTATGTCTGTTAATCTTGTTATTGCCATTATTACAATGTTATATTATTTTTATTATGTATTTTCTCCTGAACAGCAATTTCATAGTCGTTTTTTGCAGTATTCCAACTCAAATATGTTAATACCTTGTATAAATCTGTTTTTTTCACGCTATCTACATCATTTAAACCATTCACTCTAAAAATACCCTTCTCTGCTACCATATACAAACTATTCAACCAGCCATAAGGCTTTATGAACTTGTTGTAGATTCCAACTGTAGAAACTTTATTTTTTCCACTTCCACCTCCTCTTCGGTTTTCCCCAAAAACATTTGGAAAGTCCGAGTTAATTTTACGCTTTGCATTGTCAAAAAAAAACTGAACTCCCACACGATGTCCATTTTTAATTGCTTAAATTTCTCTGTTTTAGATGCTATGACATCATCATCGTACTCTTCATCTACTCTCCGACACAGAATTGCCATTTGTTCTGGTAAAACATCAAATCTACCATGCTTCATTATCTTTATTGTACTATCTAGGTGAGTTGACTCTATATAATCACCAAATGTGTTCCTTTTTAGAAATTCTTTAGGAAATAGGTACTCTTCATCATCTAATACAAATCTATCTCTACCTTGTGGCTTATATTCTTCTAAAGCACCAGAAAAAGCAGTTATTGCAGCATTTACACTGTCAACATCAAGTTTTTCCATCTGACTTTGATTTAATCCAGTCAAATACACAAATATATCTCTATTCATCTTCAATACCTGTACTTCTGAGTGGTCTTCATCAATTATGTTGCCTTCTTCATCTCTTTTGCTATACTGATTGATTATTGAGTATAATCCACACCAATATTCAAGTGTCATGTCTTTCCACTCTGTAGGTATCTCGTAACTGTCGTTTTGTATTTTAATTTCTATCATTTTATTAGTTTTGATTTACTTTAATTTCTTCTATCTCTTTATAGATTTGTTTCTTCTCACTCTCATCAATAATAATATCTGCTAGTTCACTTGTTGTGTTTTCGCAAGAAAGACCAATCTTCTCTAAAGCATCTTTCATATCCTCATTATTTTCTCCATCTTTAAGTGCAGTCAAGAATCCTATAGAAGTATAGAATATCATGTTGGGTATTAGAAAAATAAACTCTGCGACTACTCCATTATCAGTATCAACTTTGTTTACCATAGTTTTATGAAAATTATTAGAATATAGAAATATAGAGTTTACTATATGTAAGAAATCTTGATACTTGCCACCATCTACATCTTCAGTAGCAAAATACATCAACTTCTTTATAGTTTTTAGATGACTTTCCACAATTTTTTCGTGCTGGTCATTTAAGTAAAGTATTTCTGTATCTTTCATAATTTTTTGATAATTTTTTTTGTAATCAATCAAAACTAGACAAAAATATACATATAGTGTGAAATATTTTCACAATTTTTAAACAAACTGAAAAATTAACTGAAATACACTACTTTGCCTGTTCTACTCCCCCAAATCTCCTTATTAACTGCCATAACAAGGCAGTCAACCATATCATCATGTTTTGCTGCTGGAAATTTAGTTAATTGGTCTAAAAACTCTTCATTCCACTTTCCATTGAGTAAACTAACTCTACCACTCTCAAGTGAAGCACTAATATCACTAACTCTTGCTACTTTATCTTTTGTTGGTGGTTTATCTTCTTTTACGTTAAGTCCAGTTTCTCTTACTAATGTTTGCACAATAGATTTACCAGATGCTTTTGGTTCTACATATATTCTACTTTTGTTAGTATATCCATTTTTTTGTACCCATTCTGGAATGAATTTAACAAGTTCAGGAAATTCTTTTCTAACATTAACACAATCTACTATCTGCCATTTGTTTTCTGTGTAGGTATATGCTAGTAATGCTGAGGGGTCATTCTTTTGATTTGCAGTATATGCAGGATCAATAATGAAATTTACTATTGCTTCATCTTTTCTGAATCTATCTATCCTAAACCAATCTCTATGTATCATACCACTATCAAGTGGTGTTGGTGTTTGTTGTAGTTGTCCAGCATAGCCATAAGTACCTAAAGCGTTTTTATAGTCATCTAGTACCTTTTGACTAAATCTATCTTCCCAAAACAAGCCAGTATCTTTATTATAGAACTTTTCTAGTGATTTTGGTTTTATATTGCCATCTGTGTTTGTTGCAGGAATACATATATGCTTATAGTTAAGTCTAGTTTCTCTATCTAACAAGAATCCACTTAAATCATCTTCGTGTACTCTTTGCATAATAATAATCCTTACTCCAATGTCTGCTTGATTAAGTCTTGAGTAGAATGTAGTCCTATACCACTCGTTTGCATTATCTCTCTCTGTTGCTGAGTTTGCCATTTGTGGTGATAGGGGGTCATCTACTATTAGGAAGTCGCCACCTTGTCCAGTAACAGTACCACCAACAGATGTTGCTCTTCGCATACCAATATGATTATTCTCGTATCTCTCTTTTAGGTTCTGGTCTTTCTTAATGTGAAACACATCTTCCCATCTTTTCTTAAACCAATCGCTAAATATTATATCTCTACTTTTAGTTGCTAGTTCAATAGATAGTGTTGCAGAGTATGAAGAAGTAATGAATCTTAGTTTAGGAGATTTTATCCAAGCCCATACTGGAAACATAACAGTTACTATAAGTGACTTAGTGCTTCTGAAAGGCACGTTAATAATTATGTCTTTAGTTTTTGGCTCTTGTCTTATTATTCTCTCACATTCTTCTTGTAGAGTATCGCAGATATATTTATGATGCCAATTAGTAGATAAAGGTACTGCTGGTTCTACTACTATCCAAGCAGCCTTAAAGAACTCATAGAAACTCATCTCACAAAGTTTCTTTTCAAGTGCGAACTTTAATAATTTTTTATTAGTCATAGTGATAATAGTATTTCTTTGCACAACTGATAAGGTACTTTACTTCTATTGTAGTTTCCTTTCAATCCTTGTGTTCCTGTTTGACTTCCTCTTGGTGCTGAAACGTGGCAACTATCTCCATTCTTACATATTGGTTTCGGATTCCAGCCATTTGGATTAAATACATTTTTTAAATTGTTAGTCCATATATCTGTTGGCTTCATTCTAGTATCTCCATACTGACAATATGTAACAGTAGTTCTTTCTGCTATACCATCAAATAAACCTAACTTCCTTAACTTACCTCTTGGATTCTCAACAAAGAAATAGTCTGGTTGAAACATCTCTATGATTTCAATAGTTTTTTTTACAACCCTAACTCCTAGTTTTGCTTGTTCTGTTTTTGGAGTGTGGTCTTTATTCCAATGCTTACCTATACTAGCAACGCTAAAGTAAGTGCAAGGAGGACTTGCCCATATAACATCTGGTTTAAATGGTATCTTAGAGGGATCAAATTCTAATATATCAGTTACATAATCTATATTTTCAAAATCATTTATATCTACTGCAAATGTTTCGTGACCCATTTCTTCAGCCACTTTGCTAAATGACCTGCTTCCTGCGAATAATTCTAGTATTTTCATTGTTTGTGTTTTTAGTTTTCATCTACCTCAGCGTAGTCTATATCATCTGCATCTTCTAGTCCTCTGATTTGATTTTTAATATCATCAAGGGTAGCACCTTCATTTAAGTTTATCTCTATCTTAGTATCTGTGTCTTTCTTTATTTCTGTTGATGATAGTTTAGGCATAGCGTAGTTCATTAGTTTTGCTATTGCATCTATGTAGGCTCTAGGGTCTTCTTCAAATAATATATCTAATGCCATCTTAATCTTTACTGGTTGCCCCTCTAGTGCATAAGCAAGAGATTTCCTAGTCATCTTAGCAACTCTTCTAACCTCATTACTTTTAGGTAACAAAGCCTTATCAGTCTTATTATAGTTCTCATCTATCTTGCCAATAGAGTGTCCTCTCTTTTTCATTGCCTCACCACCTAACTTCTTTTCTTCACTCATTTTGCCAAAATACAAAAATAGTTTTAATACACATTAACAATTATTATATAAAATTGAACATCAGTTTGTTAACATTTTCCCAAATTGTATAATAATTATGCAAAACTTTATTTTTAAAACACTAACTTCGTGCCTCTTATAAGAGTATATCACTTATAGCAACTACTTATAATCGCCACATCCTATAGTAAACATCATTGCTCATATCGCAAAGTATATACCATCCCCTAACATAGATGTTTAATCATAACATACCTTTTATAAAATTGAACTTTGGTTTTGTGTGTGTGCGTTTAGGTGGCAATAAGCCCCCATCGGTTTGGGTTTACGGAATTCAAAAACCACCTTTAACAACTAAGTTACATTAAGTAACTAATAACAGTAATATTAAGTAACTGAACCAAAAACTGGTTCAAAGTTTGCAAAATATTCTTTTTTTTTGGTGCAAAGTTGCACATCTAAAGAAAAAAATTTATCATATCAACCAATTTAAAACACTATTTAAAAACAAACTATTAAAAACTAATAAGACTAATTAAAGCGTTTAAGCGTTTAAAAGTGTTGTATAGTATGTATATATTAGATACAAAAAAAGCCTCAATAAAGAGGCTCTAATTGCTTTGTGCGTTAATGTTTGTTATTCGTTTTTATCTGCGTATCTACACGCTTCATTATATTTGTTAATATC
>JAAHTG010001810.1_pt2 | contig 12062 bp, 9 predicted proteins | sample 6116081 | NCBI WGS metagenome assembly JAAHTG01 (sample SAMN13939989, study PRJNA603662) | sponge metagenome | isolation source: marine sponge | host: Mycale hentscheli | place: New Zealand | collected 2005
CCGCCGTCTCCCACCACCACACGGGCTTATGGTAATGCTGAGGCTGCTGCTTAAACAGATTCTTACAAAGGTAGTTGGGCTAACTCAAATGGCGAAGGAGATTTGATGGCAGAGTACTATAACGAAGAAGGTACTTATATATTCCATATGACTTCTGCAACTATTCTTGACTTCATACCAAATCCACTAGATAGTGGACCTGCGTTTGTTGTTGCAAAGAAATTTGCATTTGACAGATTGCAAGGACAGTATGACCAAATCATAGGCCTTATGGCCTCTATGGCAAAAATTAATGTGATGTCAATAATAGCTATGGAAGATGCAGTCTTTACAGAAACAAACATATCTGGAGAAATAGAATCAGGACAATATCGTAAAGGTAGATTTGCTGTTAACTATTTAGCTCCAGGTACACAAGTAAGTAAACCTGCTTCTAATGTTCCTTATCAAATTTTCCAACAGATAGATAGAATAGAACGACAACTTCGTGTTGGTGGTTCTTATCCTACAACTGATGATTCACAGTCACCACTAGCTTTTGCTACTGGTAGAGGACTTGAAGAGTTAGGTGCATCTATGTCGCTTATGATTAGAGAGTATCACACAGTTATGTCTGATGCTATAGAGATGATTGATGCTAAGAGATTAGAGTGGGATGCAAAAATGTATGGTGGTAATTCTAAATCACTATCTGGTTATATGGACAATACTTTTTATTCAGAAACATACGATCCAGGAAAAGATATTAGTTCTTACAAGACACGAAGAGTGTATGGAGCTATGGCTGGATATGATGAACCACAGAAGATAGTTACAGGGCTGCAATTACTTCAAGCTGGTATTATTGACAGACAAACACTACAAGAAAACCTTGATGGTTTAGATAACCTTGTTAGAGTTAACGATAGAATTACAAAAGAAAAAGCAGACAGTGTATTGTTTGATACATTGTTAGCACAAGCCCAACAGGGCGACCCAAAGGCAACTATGGCTGTTGTGCAGATAAGAAAGAATCCAGATGATATGCAAAATATTTTAGATAAGTTCTTTACTGCAGAAGAACCAGAAATCCCTGTGGCTGAACAAGAATTGCTTGGAGGTGAGGCCTTACCACCACAAGGTCCACCACCAGGCATTAATCAAGTATTACAAGGATTAGGTGGATAATGAATATAAATAACGAGTTTGCTGATATTGTTCATAACTCACTTGTTGAAGTAGATGAACTTGGTGATGATATATTATTAGAAGAAACATTACTGTCACCAAAAATTTACCAAGACCAAATGCCACCATTAGTATTTCCATTTGGTTATATGATTATTAGTTCTACATTTATGTTTTATGATGAAGAGGAAGAAGATGAGTAGAGCACCTAAAATAAACAAAACAAAACTTAATACACCACCTGCAGCTAGAAATTTTGTAGACAATACAAAAATGGCCTATGGTGAAAAGACAGCTATGAAAAAATTTTTAGATGACTCTCCTAAAGTTAACAATGAAATAGTTACACAAACAGCTGCACCACAACAAATACCAGTTGACCCTGGTTTACAAAAACAATTAGACTTAGATACTTTTGCTCCAACTAATAAACAATTTGAACCAGTAACAACAGGCATAGGTGGTAAGCCAAGACAAATGGACACTACTAGAGAATTGATAGTAGAGTTGTACAATTTAACAGGTGATATAAACTTAGCCAGATTATTGAGATAATGTCATATTCAATATTTGACAGCGATATAGCAGATGATGAAGAAGCTAGGAAACAACAAGATAAGGTAAATAAACCTTCTATAGCAACAAAAGAAATGGCTGAACAAGCTGCAGCTATATCAGATAAGTACCCTACATTACCAGCAGGAGCTGTTGTAGGTGCTGCTCGTTTAAACATCTCACCAGATGACCCAAGACTAAAACAAATTGTTATACAGGATTCTATTATTAAAGAAGAAGAAGGTATTGGTGCTGTTAAGACTGCAACTAATTTTGCTAAAGAAAAAGCTAAGTCAGGATTACGAGGATTATTTTTAGGGTTTCAATCAGCTTGGGAAGAAGGCCTACCAGAAAAAGTTAGATACTTAGAAGCTAGACAACAAGGTATGTCACACGAAGAAGCTAGTGCAGCAGCAGAAACAGAATTATTTAAAGCAGGTATTACTGGTAAAGGTGATTTAGGTGATGGTTTATTTTTAGGAAGCACAGACCCTACAACAACGGATGAATATAAAAATTTAGTTGAATCAGGTGTCAGTCCTGTAGATGCTAGACAGTTTGTACTAGATAATATTTTAGGCCCACAGATATACGAAGAACAAAGATTAAAAGCTGAAACAGGTGTGCAGTTCCAGGGCGATAGAAGAGCAAAGTTTGAAGCAGCAGGTGTTGCACCTACAGTTACTATTGGTCGTTGGTTGTTTAAACCATTTGATGAAATTATAGAACCAGGTACTAAAGCATATAGTTTTATTACTGGCACTATAGATTTAGTAGCACAAATATTTGGTGACCCTACAGCGTTAGCTACATTAGGCCTATCTAAAGTAGGTAAGTTAGGTAAAACATTTACTAACTTACAAGATATGAAAAAGTTTGAATCTAGTGGATTAATAGGTGCAGCTAGAAAATCAATACACGGACCGACTACTAAACAATTTTTAGCTGGAGATGAAGGTTTAGTTTTTAAAAAGTTTTTATGGGAAAATGCAGAAAATGGACAAGTAATAATTAAACAGTCTAATGAGCAAATTACTGATAAAAAGTTTTTAGATGAACTAAGAAAAATTAAAAGAAAAAATCCTAATGCTAAATTTGAAGATGTAGATAAAGAGTTAACAAAATTTGTAGACAATTATTTAAGTAATGAATTAATTACAAACAATATGTTGCCAAAAATAGTTAGTAGAAAAAATCGTTTAACAAAAATGATGGATAAAACTTATGGTGCAAGAATGATTACTGCAAATACTGAAGAATCTTTGGTACAAATGACAAGACTTTTAAATCTTGCAACTGACCAATTAGATGCAGATGCAACACAACAGTTAAGTAGTAAGTATTTTAATAAAACATTAGATGCTTTAGGCAGTGATGATGCACCAACAGAAGTAGTAAATGTATTAGTTGAGTTTTTTCAAAAAGATTTTAAAAACCCTATTGTAAAAAACTTTGGTGGAAAAATAAATAAAGATGGAAGTATATCAGGCCTATCAGAATTCCAGGTCAAACTTATAGAACGAGGCACAAATGTAATGGGCAAGTTTTATGCAGAAGGTGATATGGCCAAAACAGCAGGAAGAAAATACAGTAATTTTGATTTACCAGCAACTGGATTATTAAAATCTATATTAAAGAAAAAAGGTAAGTCTGTAGATGAAGAGGCTTTACTAATGAATCCATTAACAATTACGCAATTAGCAGATGAAATATTTTTACCTAACCCTACAGATTTACTTAGAGTAAGTAAAGCACTAGATACAAAGCTAGGCCCTATAGGTAGTAAAGCATTTGCTGGGGAAAGCACAGATACAGTGCGTAGATTTATGGATTATTATTATGGAACAGTATTTAAACCTTTAGTGTTGTTAAGACCTGCTTGGACATTAAGAGTTGTAATGGAAGAACAAATAAGATTAATGGCATCTGGAACTACTAATGTAATAAGACATCCTATAGATACATTATTAAGAGCAATACCAGGACAACCAGGCCCAGGAACTCAAGTAGGATTATTAGGTTCTTTTGAAAACAATGCTTATCACATATCAGCATTAACAGAAACAGCAGGTACATTGTCTTCTATAAGAAGAAGGTACGCAGGTGCAGGTACTTGGGGTACAGTTGACAAAGGTAAAAACTTTACCTCTTGGAAAAACGCATCTTTTAGAAATGTTTTACAATCATACTTTGACCCATTGTCAAAAGAGTTAGCAGCTATACAGTTGTTACCTGCAGCTAAAAGAGCAGCTGCATTAAGAGCTTTGAAAAAAAATGCTAACAAAAAAAATCATTACTTAAACAATCACATTAAAAAAGTAACAGGTGCTAAATCACATATGTTTAATGGTGCAGGTAGACAATCAGAACCAGGTAGAAAACTAGCTGATGAATTTATTAATTATGTAAATGCAAACTTAGCTGATGTTGCAGGTGGTCAAGTTTCAACAAAAACAACAGGTGGTGCTACTGCAGCATCAAGTAGATGGATACAAGAAACAGGTAAACCAGAGTTATTAGAATTTATTGCTAGAAAAGATGCAGTTGATGATTTAGCTGGTTTAAAAAATGTAGACTTTGAAAAGTATTGGCGTGGTGAATTAACAAATACAGATTATGAAGGAATTACAACAAAACTAAGACAAAATCAAGAACAAATTAAAAAAGATTTTTTTGAAAAATATTTAGATTTATTACCTAAAACAGCAAAAGCAGAATTATTTTCAGATAAAAGAAGTATCAATATGTTAAATGATATAGTTGATAAAACTTTTGATAATCTAATGTCAAGACCTACAAATAAATTATCTAGGTCTGTTGCATTTAAAGCTAACTATTGGAAAAAAGTAGGAGAACTAGCAGGTTCTACTAACAAACAAACATTAAACAAATTAATTAAACAAGCTAAAGAAGCAGGTATTGATAAAGGTACAGCAGCAGAAAGAAAAGTATTTAAAAAAATTACATCTTACGAAGGCCAAACAGGTGGCATTAACGATATAGAAATATTAGACAAAGCTGCAGCATCATTTGCTTTAGGAGAAACAAAAAAACTTCTTTATGATGTAACTACTAGAACAAGATTAGGTAACTCTACTAGAGCATTGTTTCCTTTCGGTGAAGCATTTGTAGAAATATTTACAACTTGGGGAAGAATTATTAGACAAGAAAGAGGAAGGCCTTTAAGAAGAGCACAACAAATAATACAGTCAGGTAGAAAAGAAGGTGCAAAGTTTGAAGATGATGACCAGAAAGGATTCTTTTATCGTGACCCACTTACTCAACAAGAAATGTTTAATTATCCAGGAACTGGTTTATTAAGAAAATGGATGTTTAAAGATTTAGAAGAGAATGGTGTAAAAGTTAATATGCCTGTTTACCTGCAATCTATTAACCTTGCAGCTAATGTAATACCTGGATTTGGTCCAACTATTACAGTACCTGCAGCATTTCTAAACGAAAAGTTTAAAGTATTTAAACCAGAAGGTATTGCACAGTTTATATTATTTGGTGATTTTTCACCACCTAGAGCTGGAACACCTGGAGAAATAGGTACTGCTTTAATTCCATTTCCTAGTTATGCTAGAAAATTTGCTACAGCATTTATACAAAACTCTGATGAAACAAAAAGAATGTTTAATAACACAACTATTGAAGTGTATAAAGCATTGTTGTTAACAGAAGAAGCATCAGATGAATCACCAGCAGAAGCACAAAAAGCACTAGACCTAGCTGCAGACTATGCACAGAATATAATTATGTTTAGAGCATTTGCACAATGGTTAGGCCCAGCAGGTCCTGTATCTCCTAAATACGAAATATCAGATAAAACTGGTAACTTCTTCTTGTTTGAAACATTAGCTCAAGAGTGGAGAGACATATCTAATTCAGCAGGAAATATAGATGAAGCTATGACAGAGTTTACAACTAGGTTTGGTTTTGACCCTATAGCTATAGCAACTGCTAAAACTGAAACAATTAAGAAAAGGCCTATTACTGCAGATGGTGCTGAATGGGAAAGAGACAACCCAGACTTAGTAGATAAGTTTGATTTAACTTATGGGTTTTTAATTGATGAAACAGATTCAGAGTTTTCTTATGATGCTTACTGGAATCAAATAGTAGAAGGTGAAAGAGCACCTAGAACACCAGAACAATGGCAAAGGGCCAAGAACATTCTTCTAGGTAACTTAGAGTTTGAGGCCTGGTTAATTAAAAATGACTTAGTTAACAAAACAGACAAGGTATCTACTGCTGCTAAAAGAAATAAAAAAGCAGATATAGCATCTAGGTATTATGGATATGGATTATCAATACCAGGTTCAATTAAGAAACCAGAGTTAGATGAAATAATTATGGAACTATATACCTGGTTTGACCCTGTAACTTATGAAATAATACCTGAATTAAAACAACAACCTGTAGCACAAGCACTGGTAGAATATATTAAAGAAAGAGATAAAGTTATAGAGGTGACAACTAATATAGCAGGTAGTAATTACTTACCTACTTCTTTTAGAACATCAGCTAAACTTGTACCTTTCAGGAAACATTTGCGTAATGTTAAAAGTCAAATTGGTGTTAAGTACCCAGAAGCTAAGGCTTTACTACAAGAAGTATTTGAAAGAGAGTTAAGAGCAGAGTATGAGGATGAAGAGTTGTTGAAGGCGTTGAACGAATAATGGAAACATCAACATTTGTAGATAGAATTATAGAGATACTTAGGTATGTCAATTCACAACAACAAGCTGGTCAAAATCAATTTACATTAACACAAGAAGAATTTGATACAATCAACACAGCAACAGATATAAACACAGCATCAAGTTATTTATTAGCATTTGGTGTACCTCAATATTTAGTTAACTTAGCATTAGATGAAGATGAATCAATAGATTCTTTAGGAACATACGATTTAAGTATGCAGTCTGCAATAAATGAATTTGGTATGGTACAACCAGGTTCTTCTCCAATAGGTGTGACTGCAGATTATGTTAGTCCAAGAGGAGAATCTGCTACAGAGTACTATACAGAAAATGAATTAATAGATAACTTTGCTGGATTAGGTGAAGAAACAATAGCAGGTATTCAAGCACAATTAATAAATGCAGGTATTTTAGAAACAGATGCTTCATTTATTGCTGGTGATTGGGGGCCAACTACACAAAGAGCTATGAATTTTATCCTTGGTACAGTTAACAGAAGAGGTGTAACAGAGGAAGAAAAGATAACTGGTTCAGCTTGGGAACAAGCATTAAACGAATATGAGTTAAATCCTTTACCTAAGTACCCAGATAGTGCAGCTTATCTTCCACCAGATTTTGCTAGTGTATCTAACTCAATAGTAAGTATGTTTAGAAGAAGAGTTAATCGTGACCCACAACCATACGAATTAAAATTACTATCTAACACAATGTATTCAGAAGCACAACAGGCCTATACGCAATCAGTAGATTTAGAAAAAGCAACAAGACAACCAGATGTATCAGGTACTGGTTTACTTGCAGGTGAGTTTGGAAACTATTCAAAGGAGAATGTACAAGCTAAGATAGACAGTGAGGGCCTTACTCAGATAGACCCAGAAGCTAGAACACAGTTTGGATTTAACGATATGATTAAAAATGAAGTAGGAAGGTTAGGTGAAAATGCAGATACCAGGCGTACTAGGGCTAGTATTTTATCTTCTCTTAACCAACGCCCAAATTAATATGGAAGTAAACAACGAACTATACGCATTTATGGAAGCTATTAGACAGCAAGAAAATGCTGGTGGTGATTATCAAAAAGAACATACACCTACACAAACAATGACTAACAATGGTTTACAGACTGTACAAGCACAAGGTGCTTATGGAATACTAGATATTAACTGGCCAGTATGGTCTGAACAAGCAGGATACGAAGGTGCTGATTGGAGAATACCTGTCATACAAGATATAGTTGCAGGAAATAAATTACAAGAGTATCACAACAAATATGGTTCTTGGGAATTAGTAGCAGTTGCTTGGTATGGTGGTCCTGGTGCTGCAGATAAAGCAATGGCTCAAGGTTTAGAATCTGTAGGTAATGTAGAAAACATAGAAGGATTAGGCCCTAATATGGAAACCTATGTAAACAAAGTTATGAATGTTTACAACACAGAAAAAGAAAAACCACAAAAAGATTTAGGTTTACAGGCTTACGCAGAACTTAGAAATAAAGATAAGTTTTTTACAACAGCATATAATCCTGAAGGTGAAATGCTAGATGCTCCAAATAACAATGTTATGAAACTTAGTTCTCAAGATTACACATTAAGTAATAGAGAAGTTGTACCTGCTAATGATGAGATAACAAAGTATGGTGCAGAGATTATAGATGAGCTTACACCTAACAGAAAAGATATAGCGTTTGAAATACCAGAAGGGATGATGTAATGGCTTTAGTACAAATGCGTACACCTCAAGGTTCTTACTCTATGGTAGATGAGAAGTTAGTTCGTGTATATGAAGCAGAAGGTTGGGTACTTACTTCTGAATTACCAGAGTTTAAAACAAAAGATGTTACTTATTATGATGAAGCTAGAAAAACAGTAACAAGTTCTAAAGGTGAAGAAAAGCCAGTAGAAGAAGTTATTGAAAAAGCTATGGGTTTTGCAGAAGAAAGGCCAGTAGCTAGTACATTGTCTGAAAGAATAGTTCGTAACGTAGGTAGAGACTATACAGAAAATGAGTGGGAAGCATTAAAGAATGCACCTTTAGAAGAAAAATTAGAACTCATAAAAATAAATGCCTCTAATAATATTAGGCTTACATCATCACAAAAATATTTTTTAGATAAACAATATAACTTAGAATCTAAAAATATTAATACAGCACAAGATGAAGGCAAAGCAGGTCAATTAGAAACACCTGAATCAGGCCCACTTAAACCAGGAGATGCTGGTTATGGTATAGATACTTGGTATGAGTTTTTAGGTTATGGTTCTGAAGATGATGCTATGCGAGATTTTGTAAGTGGTGATTTAACTAGAGCACAAATAAGAAGAGCAGAAGCAGAAATACAACCAGACCCTGCAGATATTGTTCTTGATACAAATGCTGTTGCAAAATTTTATGGAGTAGAAGATTCAGATTGGGCAAGAGTAACTCCTTCAGGACAAAAATATTTATCATTACTAGAGACAATTACAGCTTTAGAAAATTCTATGTTTGGACAAACAAACCCAGGAAAAAATGTTATTAATGATTTAAAAAAAGGTGTGACAGGAGATGTAACTGTAAGTGGTAATTCAAGTAACAATCCTAATTTAGGTTCTGGTACTAACAATGAAGAAGTTGTAACAAAAGGTGGATGTCCAGATGGATATACATTTGATGAATCAATACAGGCTTGTGTTCCAATAGATGATGGTGATGATGGTGATGATGGTGGTCAAGATGGTGGTCAAGATGGTGGTCAAGATGGTGGTCAAGATGGTGGAATAGCAGGTTCTCCTGGTTCAACAACAATGAATCAATTTAACAATATACCTGAAGGTGCTGTATTAGTACAGTCAGATGAAGATAGATTATATCTTATGTACACAGTGCCAGGTGCAGGAACAATGTATAAAGGTTTACCAATAAGAATGTTCTATGAAGTTAGATTTAATGATTTATTTAAAGCAGGTCTTTTAACTAAAGATGCACCTTACGAAGTAAATTACTTTATGACAGAAGAAGAGATTGATGATTTTATTGTTGCTGGTAATACTTCTGAATTACCAGGTAATGACCCTATCACAGGCGAAGCTCCACATCCTTTTGCTAGTTTTGTAGATAATTTAACTACACAAGCACAGATTGCACCTTGGTTATTAGATAAACAATCTATATCATTACTTGCTGAGGCTGCATTAGAAGGAAGAGAAGTAAGCACAGCTGAATGGGCAGTTACAGATTGGTACCAAGAACATTCAGAAGCAGAAAGAACCTGGTTAGAACTATACTACGCTGACCCATCTACAGCTACAGCTTTAAAAAACGATTACAAGATTCAAGTAAGTAGAGCATTACAAGCAGCAGGAGTTACTGGTGGATTTGATTCTGCAACAGGACAAGAGAAAGCTCCACCTGATGCTTTAGTTAGTTGGATTGCAGACAAGTGGGTAAGTGGTCAATGGACAGAATCTTACACATCAGAACAGTTAGCTTTATTTGCAGACCCATTTAGGTCTGGTGTAAGAGATACAGATTTTACAAACTATGTAACTACAGCTGGTGTACAAGGCCTAGAAAGAACAGCTGAAAAAGAAGACAGAGTAAAACAGTTGTACTCACAATACTTAGGACCAGTGTTTGGAAAACTATCAGATGCAGAAGTATCTGAAAGAGCAGGTAGATTAAGAAACGACCCTGATTATGAAGCAGCATTAATAGAACAATTAAAAAACAATAGGTTAGGTTTGTTTCCTAAATATACAAATCCAGAACTTACATATGAAGATATTGTTACACCTTGGAGAAATCTTACTACATCAGTATGGGGTGAAGCTGCAGATGAAACACAATCTTGGTGGCAAGATATGGTAGCTACTAATGATTTCACTACAGGTACTGCTACATTAAGAAATAAAGGTTTAGAGATTGGTAACAATCAAGTTACTATAGAAGCTACTGAAGCATTACAACAAGCACTAGGTGATGGTTCAACATTACAAAACTTAGGAGCTAATCAATAATGGAACAGTATTTATTACTAGCACAATCACTGTATCCTAATATGCCACCTGCAGTTTTAAATGCTTTTGCTCAACAGTGGGCAGAAACAGGAGATGCAAACATAGCAATATCACAGGTAAGGCAAACACAATTATACAGAGATAATTTTCCAGGTAATGTTTTACCTAACGGCCAAGTAAGGTTTGATGAAGTTACATATCAAGGCCTAAAAGAAAGTTACATAGGAACACTTGCTGAGTTTGGATTACCAAGAGCTACAACAGAAGATTTATTATCTACTAGATTTACTAGCCTAATTGAAGGTGAAGTGTCAGCTAGAGAATTTGAACAAAGAATAACAGCAGTATATAGAGGAATCAAAGACAACATACCACAGGTACAAGCATTCTATAAAGACAACTATGGTATGGACTTAGGCCCTGAAGCAATATTCTTAGCATCATTAGACCCTGAAGTAGGAGAAGAAATTATAGCTGGAAGAATAACCACAGCACAAATAGGTGGAGAAGCAGCTAAAGTTGGATTTAATATTTCTACTACAGTAGCTGATAGATTAAGAGGTGCAGGAATAACACAAGGAGAAGCTAGACAATTGTTTACTGCAGCAGCAGAAGAACTTCCAAGACTTCAAGAAATAGCAGCAAGAACAGAACCAAATCAAGAAGCAGTTACATTAGATGAGTTTACAGAAGCTGCAATATTTGGTGATGTTGATGTCACAGATAGAATACAAAGATTACAAGCTAGTGAAGAATCTTTATTTTCACCTACAGGTGGAGCAGCACGACAAGGTGCTAGAGTAACTGGCTTAACAGAACAATAAACTAATACACACTGTTTATACAAGTTGTGTTATAATTAATTATAGCCTTGCAGGTTTCGGCTTAGAATAGATGCTGCACCTCCAGTTTATATCTGGCGTGTAAACTGTGTATATCAATTCGCCTAGTATCTGAATAGCCGAAAGTGGCTGACAATTTTTGTTATTCTTTATTATTATTTGTCGCCTATCACATCATTATCCCAAGGGTGATGTAGCTAGTAGAAAACTTGGAGTAGGAGAAATAATGGAAAACGAGATGAACGAAACAGTAGAAGAATCACAAGACAATAAAGCTATCAAGCAAATGCGAGAACGCATTAAAGAACTTGAAGTTGTTGAGCAAGAATACAAATCTGTACAGGTAGCACACGCTATCAAAGATGCAAGGTTTGACCCAGTTTCTGGACAAGGTAAAGCATTAAAAGACTTGTATAAAGGTGACTTACAACCTGAAGCTATACAACAGTTTGCTCAGGAAAACTACGGCTGGGGCTCGGAAACCCCTACTGAAGTTGACCCACAAGCTGCACAAAAAGCAAGAGTAGTAAGTAGCCAGGAAAGTTTAGATACTGTAATAGAAGCATCAGTACCAGTAGAACCTGTAGGCATTGATGACCAAATTGCACAAGCTCAACAAGATGGTGATTGGCAAACAGCTTCAAATCTCAAAGCAGACAAACTAAGAGCATTAACCCAAAAATAGTAAAGGAGATTTAAAATGGGTACAGTATCAGGATTGGGAGCCTCTTATGACCTACAGAATTACGTGGGTGGGTTAGTTGAGATGGCCAGAAAGGGGGGCCGCCTCCCCTCGG
>JAAHTG010002083.1_pt1 | contig 12060 bp, 4 predicted proteins | sample 6116081 | NCBI WGS metagenome assembly JAAHTG01 (sample SAMN13939989, study PRJNA603662) | sponge metagenome | isolation source: marine sponge | host: Mycale hentscheli | place: New Zealand | collected 2005
CCCCCCCCCGCCCCCCCCCCCCCCCCGTCCCCCCCTTTCCCCCCTCTCAACCCTTAGGCCCTTGAGTTCCTTGCGGTCCTTGTGGTCCTTGAGCTCCTTGCGGTCCTTGAGGTGAAGTACCTTGTGGTCCTATTAGACCTACTTCTCCTTTTAGACCTTTAGGTCCTGTTACTCCTTTACTCCCTTGATTACCTACGTAACCTTTAGGTCCTTGAGCACCTTGTCCTCCTTTTGGTCCTACGGGTCCTGTTGGACCTGCATTACCTATTGGGCCTTTTGGACCTTGTGGTGCAGTCGCACCTACCTGTCCTTGAGCACCCTGAGCACCTTGGGCACCTACCACCCCTACGGAACCAATGTATCCTTTCAAACCTTTTGCCCCTTGATTACCTTTCGCTCCTTGAGCTCCGGTGGGTCCTATGTTTCCTTTGATACCTTTCTGTCCTTTTAAGTGTCCTGATGGACCAACATAAATAGACTCGTCGAAAGCGTCTTGTGAGTTTACTGTAAACTGATTAGTTTTAAGGTTTTGGTTCTTTACTGTGGCGTTACCATTAGAGTCCAGTTCCAATAACGTAGTTCCACCACCGTCTTGGAAGATAAGAGAGCCACCGGCGTTTAAGCCGATGACAATCTCTTCATTTCCATTAGTGATAGCTATGTTTGGATTATCTGTCCCTGTTAAATTCGGTGTGATAATTATGTTCTTAGCCATTACAAAGAATCAATTTTAAAATTTATTATGTTATTATGTTTAGTCATCTTAAGCTGGAAATTCAACTTTTAATTTATAAACATCCTTTCTCTCAGCGTTTATCGTGTAGAAAGCATTTACTATACCACTTTCAGAACCAACCTCTACTTTGTTGTCTTCAATAGACTTAACATAGTGTGTTGTTGGTGCTCCAATAGCAGTTAATTGTACCGTTATAGAATCTTCATGAACTAACTCAGTCCAATATTCTGGTAATTCAATTACACCATCATCGTTAACTTTACCTCTAATGTAGACTCCATGCTCAGGTCCCTCTAAGTTACCATATTGTAACATCATGTTAGGTTGAGTAGGGTGGTCGATTAAGAACGACTTACTTGTTGCTCTTAATTCTCCTGTAATTTCTACGTCAGTGTTTATAGATAAGACACCAGATGCACTTGTTAACGTTGTAGTATCAATTCTGATTTCATCGATATCACCAACACTAGCGTTAACTTGATTGAATGTTACCGTGTCAGATGTTCTAACATTTTGATTCATTAAATGTACTTCAGTCGCTCCCTGACCTGTATTAACCGTACTGAACGTTACCGCTGAGTTAGTTTTTACGTGTTGGTTCATTGCGTCTGCGTAAACATTATCTGTAAATCTTCCGTCTAAATCAATATTAATATCAGATAAAGAACCTGACCTTCCTATTGTTAAGACACCGTTAGTCGTATTGAAACTCGCACCATCTACATAGTTGTTGTTGTCAACAGTATCTACTAAGTATCTACCATCTAAATCAATAGTTAAATCTGATAATGTTCCTGTTCTACCAATTGTTAAAACACCGTTAGTGGTGTTGAACGCAACTGAGTCAGCGTAATTATCGGTATCCGTATCGATTGCGAATCCTGAGATTGCGATAGTATCATTATTACTCTTCGTTAAGTTTAATGTTTGTGTTCCTGAATTATATGTACCACCTGTTACTGTAACATCAGAAGCTAACACTCCTAAATCTACAGAGAAGTCACTTTCAGAACCACCTACCGTTAAAACGTTAGATGAGAATACTAAACCATCTAATTCATTTACCCCATCAATACGTGAACCTAAACTACTATCACCAGCTATCCTTGCTGCGGTTTCCGCACTTAAAGCAGTTGCCAATGAACTGTCTTTGGTACTTCTCGTACTTTCTTCATTACCCACTCTCGTGTTTAATGATGTGATATCACCATTTGTTGAACCAATCTCGTTAGCAATTGCCGTAGATACTGAACCAACTCTTGTATTTAATGAATTATCCTTAACAAGTCTTGTTGACTCCTCTGTTGAGATTCTTGTCTCTAAAGATGAATCATCATAACCAGACGCCTCTAATGTAGAGATATCTGTACTTAATGTTCCTGTTAGTGTTGATACTGAACCAATATTAGTAGTATTTGTCGACGCTACTGTTGATACTGAACCAACTCTTGTATGTAATGAAGTAACTTCACCATTTGTAGTTGTAATTTCAGTACCTAAAGCCGTTGATACTTGACCGATTCTTGTATGTAATGAGTTCTCTTTACCAACCGCTCTGTTAGTTTCTGTTTGGATTCCTGATGAAATCTGTGTAGAAGTAACCGCTGAGGTTGCGTATGGAGATAAAGCCGATGTTAATTCAGAAGCCGTAGTATATCTACTTAAGTCTACTGATACAACACCACCTTGTGCTCTTGTTAATTTTAATGTGTCGTTAGACATAACCGCTCCTGTTACATAATCTTCAGATGGTAAACCACCGAATCTTGTGTCTACAGATGTTATTTTACTTGCCAATGAAGTATCAGCAGTATCAACATATGATGTAGTAGCGTAATTAGCAATTGCTGAGGTTATCTGTGATGCAACTTCAGACGATGTTTGATATTGTCCTAAGTTAACAGATAGTGAACCACCTGAGTTTCTTGTTAAGGTAAGTAAATCACCCGATAAAGAAGCTCCTGTTAGGAAGTTGTCTGTATTGTCTTTAAACTGACCTAAGTCAACCGTTACAATACCACCTAAGTTTCTTGTTAATTTTAATGTGTCGTTAGACATTGTAGCCCCGATTAAATAATCTTCGGTCGCCACTCTCGAGGAAACCTCAGAATTTAAACTAGTTTCTAAAGAGTCTATCTTAGTGTTCAATGATGAATCAGCCGTAGATACTGCCGATGCTACTGCTAATGGTGCGATTGCACTACCAACATAACTCTCAGTCGCGTAACCCGCTAATGCTGATGTTATTTGTCCACTTACTTCCGAAGAAGTTTGATATTGACCTAAGTTAACCGTTATAGAATTACCTGAGTCTCTCGTTAATGTTAAGGTATCACCCGCTAAAGATGCTCCTGTTACGAAGTTATCCGTATCAGTGTCATCCATGAACTGAGCTAAACTTACCGTTACTGAACCACCGTCAACTCTTGAAAGAACTAAATTGTTTCCTACAATTGCCGCTGATGATACGTAATCATTTTCATCTTCAGGTAACGAATCGAAATCACTTTGTACCGCTGAAATAGCAGTTGCTAATGACGAATCCGCTCCACCTCTAATTCCCGCTTCAGTAGCTACCGCCGATGATATATCAGTTGATATTGCTGAACCTGACTTAAAGTCTGAGATTGCCGTTGTTAATTCACCTGATGTTACAAAACCTGCTAAAGATACCGTAATATCTGTTAACCCTTGTCTTGATAACACTAAGTCTTGACCTACTACACTCGCTCCTGTGATAAAATTATCACCGTTTACATCAACATAGAAGTTACTAACCGCAACAGTTCCACCGTCAGATTTCGTTAATGTTAACGTACCTGTTGTTGAATTGTATGAACCTGAAGAAACGTTTACGTCTGTTGCTAATGAACTTAAATCTACTGAGTAGTCAGCCTCAGAACCTGAAACTGTAAGTATGTTAGCCGCGAAACTTGTTCCGTCTAATTCATTGTGTGATGCGATTGTCGTATCAATTGAATTTATTCTAGTCGCTAATGATGCGTCTTGTGAATCAACATATGTTTTATTCGCTTTAGGTGAAACTGCCGAACCAACATATGATTCAGTCGCGTAACCTACAAGACCTGAAGTTATCTGTGATGCAACTTCTGAAGAAGTTTGATACTGTCCTAAGTTAACTGTTACGTCTCCGTTTTGTCTACTTAATGTTAGTATGTCACCTGATATCGCAGCTCCTGTAATATAGTTATCTGTGTCAGTGTCATCTATAAATTGTGATAGGTCTACTGATACTACACCACCTTTTGCTCTTGTTAATTTTAATGTGTCATTAGACATCGTAGCACCAATAACATAATCTTCACTTTCAATTCTTGATGAAATCTCTGAATCTAAACTTGAGTCTAAAGAGTCTATCTTAGTATTTAATGAAGCGTCAGCCGCAGATACTGCCGTTGTTACCGCTAATGGTGCAACCGCACTATTAACATAACTCTCAGTCGCATAACCCGTAATTGCCGTAGCTATTTGTGATGCCACCTCTGATGAGGTTTGATATTGACCTAAATCCACAGTCACAGAACCTGATACTCTTGATAATGTTAACACATCACCTGAAAGTGCCGCTCCTGTTATATAGTTGTCTGTATTATCGTTAAACTGTGATAAATCAACAGTAAACGCTTGATTTGAACCTGATACTTGTAATACATCACCTGTTATTGACACTCCCGATAATTCGTTAAGTGAACTAATATCAGATGCGTTACCTCCGATTAAAATAGCTAAAGATGAATCCGCAGAAACTCTGTTTGTTTCTTCGCTAGCAATTCTATTCGTTAATGAAGTGTCTGCCGTACCTCTTACTCCAACCTCAGTCGCTAAATCAGCAGATACACCACCAATTTTAGTTTCTAATGAAGACTCAACAGTTTCGTCATCCGCTTCAATCGTAGATAATCTTGTATCTAAAGATGTCATCTCCGTGTTTGTTGATGAAATTTCAGAATTTAAATCCGATTGTAGAGTACCAATTACAGTAGCAAGTGATGAATCACCTGATACTCTTGAACTCTCCTCTGTACTTATTTTTGTTTCTAAAGAACCTTCAGCGTTTGTTAAGTCAGATTCAACACCACCAATTCTTGTATTGATAGATGAATCATCGTAAGCAGCTGCCTCAATATTACCAATTCTTGTGTCAACAGAATTAACTTCTGAAGTTAAATCACTTTCTACATTACTAACTCTTGTTGTTAATGATGTTGATTTACCCTCTTCAGATGCAACTCTCGTATTGATTGAACCAACTGAACCAGTTAATATGTTATCACTTGATAGTCTTGTAGACTCTTCAGATTGTATTCTATTTTCTATAGAAGTCACATCTCCTGTAATGTTACCTGATTTAACATGTAATGAACTTACCGCTAAACCTCTAGTAACTTCTTCAGAAGAAATTCTACTATGTAATGATGTATCAACACCAACTAAAGAATTCTCTAATGTCGTAGAATTATCTTCTTCGTTAGAAACTCTTGTGTGTAATGATGTGATTTCACCGTTTGTTGCACCTATCTCTGACCTCAATGCCGTTGGTACTGAACCAATCTCAGTATTTAGTGAATTATCACCTAATACTCTTGATGAAGCTTCTGAACTAATCTCAGAAGTTAAATCCGATTCAACACCACCAACTCTTGTGTTGATTGATGAATCGTCATATGCTGATTCATTAATCGCAGTGACTGCAGATACTCTTGATGACTCTTCACTTGAAATCCTATTGTTAAGTGATAAATCACCTGATACTCTTGAAGATATTTCAGACGTTATATCTGAATCAATAACAACATCTTTAGATATTAATGTACTGATTCTAGTCTCTAATGAATTAACATCATTATCAATCTCAGCCTCTAATACACTATCCATTGAAAGTCTAGTCGATTCTTCAGTAGATATTCTAGTATTGATAGAACCTTGTGCCGTTAATATTGTCGTTATATCACCGTCATTGCCTTCTAATGCAGTTTGTAACTCACTTAACGTATTGTAAGCGTCACCAGCACCGTTAATGATTTCGTCTTTAGCGACAACGATTGCTGAATTTCTTGCAACAACCTCAGAAGAAATTTCTGAATCAATTTTACTATCTAAACTATTAACACCTGAATTTAAACCTGTAATATCAACATCGATACCACCTATTTGACCTTCAACCGTTAAAACTCTACTATCTGTAGATGCTTTATTTGATGAAACTTCCGATTCAACACTACTAACTCTCGTTGTTAATGAATCATCCGCCGCGTATCGTAAAGACTCTTCAGCAACAATGTCAGATGATATATTATCATCAGCCTCAACCAATACGGAAATATCCGATACTAATTGACTTGAAATTGCAACATCCGATGATTGTCTCATAGACGCTTGAACTGAAATCTCATTACTCAACGCTGAGTCAGACGATGCTCTTGCACCTTCTTCAACACCTATTCTAGTAGCTAAAGATGTGTCTTTACCCTCTAAAGTAACAACCTCAGTAGATATCTTACTATCTAATGAATTGTCTTTCTGAATTCTTATAGTCTCTTCACCACTAATATCCGATTCGTTTTGTACTACATCTAATTTAAGTGTTGAAATTTCTGTGTCTATTTTAGCATCTAATGAATTATCCTTTACAACCCTATTTGATGTTTCAGCAACTACTTTATCATTTACAGAATTTACACCCGTGGCTCTAGCAATCTCTTCAATAGAAATTCTAGACGTTAATGATGTCGATGCCGTACCAATACTTGAAGTATTTTGTCCCGCTATTGTTGCAATAGAATTATCCTTAGATAATCTAACTACCTCTTCAGATGAAATTCTTGCTCCTAAAGAACTCGCACTTGACTCAACACCACCAACTCTTGTGTTGATTGATGAATCATCATATGGGTTATCCTCTAATGTGTCAATTCTATCACCTAAAGAATTATCAGCAACAAGTCTTATTGATGCCTCTGTGGTAATTTTACCGTCTAATGTATTATCTTCACTAGCTCTATTAACTACTTCAGTAGATATTAGTGTTGCTAATGAACTATCAGCCCCTATTCTAGAAGACTCTTCGTCACCTATCTTAGTCACTACAGACGATATATCTCCGTCAACTACGGTACCTAAACTATTTACAGTAACCACCATAGAAGACTCTTCAGTTGATAATCTTGTTTCTACTGAAGTTAAATCTCCCTCAACACCTGTAATTCTTGTATCAACAGAAGTAATATCCGCAGTAACCTCACCTGTAATCTCATTTGCTAATGATGTTACTTGTGTTGCTCTTACAGATTCTTCTGATGAAATCCTAGTTGTTAATGAATTTACTTCATTACCAGTTTGTAGAATCTCAGACGCTAAGTTTGAAGACGCACCCGTTGAAACTTGTCCAATCAAAGTCGCCAACGAACCATCCGCGGACAATCTTGTTGCCGCTTCATTAGTTACACGTACACCCACTGAATTAATTTCAGCTACAATGTTTGCTTCACTAATAGAACCTTCACCGATTTTGGATGCTAACTCAACTAAAGTATCTAACGCACTTGGTGCACCATCTACTAAGTTGTCGATTGCCGATTGAACATCTGTAGAAATTTTTGTAGCTAACGAAGTGTCAGCACCTGTTCTTGCAGAGGTTTCAATTGAAAGACTATCCACTAATGAATCAATACCGTCAATTGAAAGTCCAGACCCGTCACCTAAATAAGTGTTTGCGGATATGGAATCAACGAATATTTCATCAAGAAAATTAGCGGTAGTACCTAAATCAATTTCTTGTGTTCCTGGGTTCGTATTAAGTTGGAATAATCCTAATTGTCTTAATGCCATTTTTTTAATGTTTATTAATTTTATTTATTTGTTTGTTTCCAAACGTAGTTGATAACTCAACCATTTTTATACTAACGAGTTTAACCCCGAATTTAAATCATTACGGAATTGTAAATACGTACCGATGTAGTCGTCCATTTCTGTTCTTAACGCCGATGTATTAAAGTCCATATTTGTTATTGTAATATCTCCTAAATTTGTAATAGTACCAGAACCACTAACATCTCCTGAGAAAGTTATTGATTGTGATTTATTAATAACGGTAGAAGAACCGATACCTCCGTCAAAATTCCATGTGGTTCCATTATATAAAATAGACGCCAATGGAGAATCTTCATCACCGATTTTTATTCCTGATGGTGCAGCTGCAAGTTCGGAAGATTGTGCTCCCGCCCCTAATACTATCGCTTTATCAGCAATTTCAACTTCTGTTGAATTTACTGTTGTTGTATCACCACCAACAAATAAGTTTCCTGTGATTGAAACGGTATTTCCTGATTCACTAATTAATGAGTCTACGACCGAAAGACCGTCAGCCCCAAATTTTGCTAATTTATTAGTTGTTCCCGATACTGACGAATCGCCTGTGTTGTAGTAAAGTACTGCTATTTCAGACCCTGATGTTGGGGTTCCCTCAAATTCAATTAAACTACCTGTTGTATTGTAGTTGTCTCCTTTAAGTTGCACCAAACCATTAATCTCAACATAAACCACTTGAGATAGTGAATCACTTACGGTTATACTATCACTAGTACCGTTAGCCGTGAATGTTTCATATTTCATGATAGGTTTTGACCCACCATAGAAATAAGTTATCTGTATAACCTCACCCGTTTGTGGTGCGGTTGCGAATGTTATAGTTTTTGAATAGTCAGTATGTGTAAAATCTTCCCCTTTTTCCTGAACTAACCCATTAATGTCCGTCATAATTAACGAAGTTAATGTTTTAGATACCGTAAATTCAGTTGTTGAACCATCACCTGTAAAGTTTTCGTGATAAACTAAAGGTTTTGCTTCACCCGACTGAATCGGTACTCCTGATTGGTAAATCTGACCTGATAAATATAAATCATTATATTGTTTGTCAGTCTCACCTAAATCTAATGCTGAATCAGTGTCTGGCACTAAGTCCGTTGTCAATTCAGATACATTTAATGTTCCTACCTGTACACCAACAAAGTTTGGTGTATCTGTAGTAGCAACTCCTTGGTCCATAGCATCAGCGTTTACGTTATCTGTAAACCTACCGTCTAAATCAACTGTGATTGTAGAACCGTCTCCTTTCGTTAACGTAAAAACTCCACTCTCCGTATTAAAATTTAATGTAGTAGCAGTGGAATTACTGATGAATGTATCAACTTCTGTTTCTGTATAGTATCTAGAATCTAATGAACCTCCTTGGATAGCGTCTACATCACCAGTGTTAACGTTAACTTTCGTAATTATCGAATTTAACTTTCCTGCGATTAGACCGGCTAATTGTTGGTATTGTGTCATTATTCTTTATTTTTTTATACACTCCTCGTTTCCGAGGTTTTATTATTTTTTATAAGTTAATATAAGGAGGGGGAATCCCCCTCCTTATAAACATACCTTAATTTATATTAACTTAATGCTATAATGTTAGCATCTAAAACAGTTGAGAATTCAGCAACTGTCCCTTGGAAAGCAATGTGACTTGATAACTCAGCCTCATCCGTTGAAACTCTTGTTTCTAATGATGTAAGGTCTACGTTAATCGCGTTGTCTCCGTTAGCTCTTGCTACTTCTTCAGACGATACTCTTGTCAATAATATCATGTCTGCCGTTGCTCTCGTTCCTTCTTCAGCAAGAACTCTTGCGTCTGATGATACGAAATCTGCGTTAGTAGAAGAAATCTCAGATGATAGTGCCGTTGACACTGCCGTTGTTGCTGATGTTGCCGCTGCTAATACAGATGCGTCACCGTTAGCTCTCGCTACTTCCTCAGTTGATATTCTTGATGTTAATGATGTATCAGCCGATACTCTTGCGATTGATTCCGCTTCAACTTCACCATCAAATTTAGTCTCTATACTGTTTGCTTTCGTGTTTAACGATGCGTCAGCCGTAGAACTTGTTGCTATTTGACCGTTAAGTTTCGTATTTAACGAACCTTCAACACCAATTGCTCTTACTTCTTCATTAGAAACTCTAACTGTAAGTGAGTCGTCACCAGATTGGCTAGCAACTTCTTCAGAAGAAATTCTTGTTGTTAATGAAGTATCTGCTAATTGGTAAGCCACTTCGATTGAAGTATCTTTAGCTAATCTTGTTGATTCTTCGTTTGAAACTCTTGTTGTTAAAGACGTACCTACAGATGCTTGTACTGATTCTTCTTCAGAAATTCTTGTTTCTAATGAACCGTCAGCGTTTCCTAATGAAACTTTTGCCGCTGCTAATGCGTTTTCTTCAGTCGAGATTCTTGTCTCTAAAGATGCGTCAGATGAAATTGAGATTGACTCTTCAGCCGTTACTCTTACATCTAATGAATCTACTGCTGATGTATTACCGTTCTCTAAAGTTGAAACTCTAAGTTCGATAGATGCGTCAGCCGATGCTGATACAGACTCTTCAGCTCCAATTCTTGTATTTAAAGAACCTTGTGCAGTTAAGATAGTCGCGATATCACCGTCGTTATTTTGTAATTCAGTTTGTAACTCACTTAAAGTGTTGTAAGCATCACCTGCTCCATCCACTAAGTTGTCAATTGCTACAGTAATTGCTGAGTCTCTTGCGATAACCTCAGTTGAAATTTCTGAATCAATTTTGTTGTTTAACGATAAGTCACCTGATACTCTAGAAGAAATTTCAGAATTTAATGAAGTTTCTAATGCAGAATCTCCGTTAGCTCTTGCGATTTCTTCAGAAGAAATTCTTGAAGTTAGAGATACGTCAGCCGCTTGGTAAGCAACAACGATAGATGCGTCAGCCGATGCTGATGTCGATTCTTCGTTTGATACTCTTACGTCTACTGATTCAACTTCGTCAGACATGTAAACCTGTAATGAGTTAGCTAAAGATACTGTTGCATCCTCTTCAGTAGAAATTCTTGTTTCTAATGAACCTTCAACACCAATTGCTCTTGCCGTTTCAACAGATACTTTAGTATTTAATGAACCTTCAGCAGCCGTTGCTCTTACAACTTCTGTTGAGATTTTTCCATCTAATACCACATCACCTGATGCTCTAGAAGAAATTTCAGAATTTAATGAAGTTTCTAATGCAGAATCTCCGTTAGCTCTTGCTTCCTCTTCAGACGATAATCTTGAAGTTAAAGATACGTCAGCCGCTTGGTAAGCGACAACGATAGATGCGTCAGACGATGCTGATGCTACTTCTTCTTCAGATAATCTTGTTTCGATTGAACCTACACCACCTGCTAATTGTGCGTCTACTGATGTAATCGCCGATACTCTTGCCGATGTTTCAGAAGAAATCTTAGTGTTTAATGAATTATCTCCATTAACTCTAGCCGTAGCTTCAGCAGAAACCGCATTTGTTCTATCAACAACCTCAGTTGAAAGTAAAGCAGCTATTGAAACGTCTCCGTTTTCTCTTGCAACTTCTTCGTTCGATACTCTTGTTGTTAAAGAACCGTCAGCGTTTGCTCTAGCAGTTGCTTCGTTACCGATAGCAGTTGCTAATGAACCGTCAGCAGAAACTGAATCAGCTTCAACTTGATTAATTTTATTAGTCATTGCCGTTGTTACAGATGCGTCACCTATAACTCTTGAAGACTCTTCAGCAGATACTCTTGAATCTACTGACGTTAATTTTGCTCCAACAGATTGAGAAGCCGCTAAATCAGCACTCGCCCTTGTTGATTCTTCAGCCGCGATTCTTGTCGTTAAAGAACCATCAGCATTTGCTCTTAAGACCTCTTCGCCAGAAACTCTAGTTTCTAATGATGCGTCTTTTACATCGTTAGCGTCTATTAAAGCGACGATAGAATTATCATTTGATAAACGTGTTGATACCTCATCAGAGATAGCGACTCCTAATGAAGTCCTTCCTGATGTGTTAGTGTTTACTTTACCAATGATTAAATTCAACTTACCCGCAATAAGTGATGCTAAATCTTGAAATTGTGTGTTTGCCATTTTGTTTTTTTTTATATATGGTTTATTATTAATAAATACAACCCACCGGTTGTAAATACATCGTTTACATTAAATTAATGAATTTAAATTATCGTCTAAATAATCCGAAAAATCTTCATTAATTCTCTGTGTTAGTTCTTCCTCAGTAACAACGTCGACCTCACCGCCAACTGCCTCTGAAGCAACTAAATTATCTTCATTATCCTTAAGTGCTGAAAGGTCTACACTAAATAGACTACCTCCCGCCCCACTTGAGAATACTATTTTATTTGTCGTAGCATCAAAAGATGCCGTATCTGCTATGGTATTTACTAATCCCTGTAACGGAACTACCACATCATCAGCACCTGATAT
>JAAHTG010002084.1_pt1 | contig 12057 bp, 10 predicted proteins | sample 6116081 | NCBI WGS metagenome assembly JAAHTG01 (sample SAMN13939989, study PRJNA603662) | sponge metagenome | isolation source: marine sponge | host: Mycale hentscheli | place: New Zealand | collected 2005
TCTAATTTAGTCCATTGATTGTTCGCACCAGCAATTACCCAATCTCCTACAGTCCAGCTTGAAATACCATTTAAACTTGTAGTACCACCTACACTTACAACGTAATAATGACCTTGTGTTATAAATGGCGAATTATCAATAGTATAATTTTCACCACTAATCATTATGTCTGCATCTAACGAAAGTGTTGTATTACTATCAATTCCTGTAACTAATGCAATTTGACCATCTACTTGATTTACTACTTGATCACCAACTGTTACAGATGATGTAAAACTTTGTGTACTGTCTATTAATTTATTTGTTTGAACTGATGTAGTTGTTCCAGCTGCAGCTTCTCCTCCACCTGATCCTAAAACTGGTGAATTTGACGAAGCATCCCAAGATCCCATAAATCTCAATCCACCTGCTAATCCGTTTACTTGTGATTGTAATTTTCCTATACCTTGTAATATCGTGTCTGAAGCTAATACAGATGATGCTGACGGAGATGTTAATCCTGTTAAAACCTTAGCTGTTACTGAATTATTATCTAACGTTACAGCACCACTTACATTATTTGTACCATCAACACTTGATATTGTTCCAGTTGCTTGACCTGTTATGGATAAATCTCTTGCAGTTTCCCAAGCTGTTGCTGTATCTGCATTACCTGTAACATCTCCAGTTACATTTCCAGTAACATTGCCTGTTACGTTTCCTATAACTGATCCTGTGTGAGTTCCTGCTGAATTACCTGTTAAATCGCCTGTAACGTTTCCTGTAACGTTTCCATTAAATGTTGTTGCATTTACTATACCACTTACAGTAATGTTAGTAGGCATTCCTATTGTTAATGATTGACCACTAGAAACAGTCGTTATTTGATTTGTTGTTCCTAAAATATCAAATCTTTGTGTATTTAAATTAACATCTCCTGCTGTACCATTGTCGCCTTTGAAATCTAAATCGCTAGCGTTGTTTAAACCTTTTACATAAGCAGTTGTCGCTACCTTGGTAGAATCATCTGATGAAGATTGTGTTGTAGCTGTTACACCATTTGCTAATACAGATGTTGATGTTACATTTCCTGTTAAATCTCCTGTAACATTACCAGTCACATTTCCTGTTAAATCACCAGTTACATTTCCTGTTAAATTTGTATTAATTGTAGATGGTAAACCTATTGTAACACCTTGACCATTTACAACAGTATCTATTTCATTTGTAGTTCCAAGTATACTTAATGATTGTGTGTTTAAATTTACATCTCCTGTGTTTGTTCCATCTGTTATGTCTAAATCACTTGCAGCATCTAAAGTATCTACGTAAGCAGTTGTTGCTATTTTTGTAGAATTATTACCTGCAGTTTGTGTAATCGCAGTTGAGTTGTCAGGTAAATTAACACCTGTAGAATCTAAAGAAAATGTAATTGATTGACCAGAAGCTACTGTTGTTATTTCGTTAGTTGTTCCACCTATTGCAAATATTTGTGAATCTAAATCTATTTGACCAGAACCTGTATCGCCTGTAAAATCTAAATCTTCAATAGTTATTTGAGCAGCTACATAATCAACTATAGCAGCTGTTGTTGGAATTGTCGTGTCATTATCATTATTACTAATACCATCTGCAGCATCTACAAATTTAGTTATAATAATATTTTCAGCTGTATCTTTTAAGGACCCAAATTCTAATATAGAATTGACTTTGAAATCACCAGCTGTGTTAACGAATAAACCAGTTCCAGTTCCAGTCCCATCTGTTATTTCTTTTAAACTTGCAGTTATAGCAGCATTATCAATCGTTTTGATTAATCCTGGATAAGTATCTGAAATTCTTGTGTTAAATAGACTTGCCATATTTTTTAATTTTTTCTTGTTTCTTTAAAAACGTTTTAAGTTTTTCAATGTTTTTTTGCTTTGGTTTATATCTCATAATACCCATCCGTTAAATAATGCATCATAATCTGGATATATATCGTCATTTGTATTACTAGTATATTCAGGATAATCTGATTGATTGAATGACATAAAATCTATGAAACGTCTTGAATAATATTCCATAAATTCACGTGCTTTGTCAACTAAATAATCAACTTCATTTTTACTAACTGTTTCACTTGTTTCAGATCGATGTTTAAATACTCCCCCGTTTTTTATTGTATAACTTGCAAAAGGAATATAATACACTTGAGCTGCCCAAATTAACATTGGTTGTAAATATGTATTTAACAATGTTTTATATTTAACATTTGCAACGTCATCGATTTCTCCGTTTGCAATTAATGTTGATATTTTATTATATAAATCGGTTCCTGTATAATTTTGTATATCAATTTCTTGAGCAAGTTTTATGAATTGAATAAATTTATCCGTATCTACGTTTCCATCTAAAATCGAATTTCTTACTAAATCTGTTCTATTTATAAATAATGCTGTAGCCATAATTTTTTTATTTTACTCCCGGGTAATGCCCTTCGTTTGGCATATTTACTGGTGCTATGATCGATTCTTTTGTTCCACGTGGATTTTTAATATATGATTTTGGTATTGATCTTGTTTTTTTATAATCATTTAAAAATTTTGATGGACTTGTATTTGCTTTTAATCTGTATAATTGACGATTCCATTTGTGGCGGCAATAAACTCCACCCTTGAATTTAAATAAATCATAAGGTTTTCCTTTGTGTCCTAATTGACTATTTACACCATCTCGACTTGCTTTGTCAATGTCTTCTAAACGATATACGATACCTGATTTAGATAAACTCATCATATTTTTGCAAAAATCACGAGTCGACTTGCTTGGTTTTGTAGATCCAATAGCATATTTATATCTAATTTTGTAATTTTTAGAATCTAAATAACTAAAACCATTAGGTTTTGATGTGATTTCGTCTTTTAATTGTTGAAATAAATTCTTTTTTTCTTTTATACAAATATTAGCCCAATCTTGGTCTGATATATCAGCGCTTTCATTTAATTCATCAACTAATTCCCATTCATCATTAATTATTTCGCCTTTTAAATTATTTAATATTTGTTCTCCAAGTTCAATTGACATTTCAGAATGATTTTCACAAGGCATATACCATACCTTATCGCCTTCTTTATGTTCGTGATGACCTGAACAACCCATTTTTTCAGCAGCTTTTTCTGCTTCTTCTTTTGTTTCGTAAACTTTTTTACCATCAATTTGTTTTAATTCAATTGACATTTTAACTCCAGTTTCTTCTTCTATTTCTTCGTCACTTTGTACGCTTCGATCTACGTCTGTGAATTCTAATGGTTGTAGTGTAATAAAATATAAATTTAATGCAATATCATTAAAAGCTAATATTTGATCAAAGCAATCGATTAAAAGCTCTTGAAATGGTCGTATTACAGTGTTGTCCATTAACAAAGATGCTGTTTTTATTTCATCTGCATTATTACCTAATCCTGTATTGTCTTTTATACCAAGAAGCATTGGACTAACAACACGATGTGCTACAAGTACTTTACTTTGTGATTCGTCAGATAAAAATTGATATTGATTATGTGCATCACTTAATTGAACAGGTGTAATTTCAGCTTGTGCGTCTTTATTGTCGTTAAATGATAAAATAAATTTACCTGCGTTACTTGATCCACTAAATTTTTGTGCAATACGAGCTTCGATCATTTCACGTTCTTCTGGATTTGGAGTACCATTATTAAAATTAATTAACATCGAAGGAGATAATCCATTCATTATGTTGTTTAAATGATAATTAGATATTTCTTCTTCTAATTCAGCATATTGTATTCCACCTTGATAATCTACAGGTGCGTAATAATAAAACCCAGATTTATATGGTTTTATGTAATATATTTCTATATTTTCTTTTGACATACCAAATGCTGGTATACGTAATGGTTGATCGCTTGGTTTTAATTTAGTCCAATCCTTGAAATAATAATAAGCTGGTATTTCACCGTCTTCGTTACATTTTTCTGCTCGTAATGTTTCAATAGGCATATGTTCGACCTGTGCAATTTTTGTTCTATCTTTTGAATAAATAATTTGTATAGCACATTGACCCATTAATTTTAAATCATAACACAATTTTCTTACAATATCTTTTTTAAATAATGTAATCATTTGTGCGTATTGTTCAGGTTTTTTGTTTGAATTTGTAGCACCTAAACCTTTACCATAAATTTGTTGGCTAATACCGTTTATACAAGCATTGTTTGTAGGACTTCCATTGTAACGATCTATTAAAAATTGAAAATAATTATTGTCATCTCCGTATGCGATCCAATCTTGATTTGGAACTTCAATTATTTCTGGACTTGTGTATGTGCTTAAATTAACAAAACCAATTTGTGATTTAGGATTTTTTACAAATTGTCCTAAATTATTTCTTTTTCTATTTTTCATATTACAATGTAATCATTATTATAAGAATTGTCTGTTATGTATTGACCTTGATTTATGTCATAATATAAATTATCCATTTGGTCTATTTCTTGGTCTGTACAGAAAATCCTGTCTTTAAATATATCTACAATGTTTGTTGTATCTACATTCCAAAATTCATTATATAATTCCCATAAAAAATAATTAGTATTCCAAAAATTAGGATCACTAAATAATTTAATATCGTAAAAATGACCTTCAACAAGTACAGGACTAAACGCTTGGTTAAAAGTTAAATAATCACCAGACGTTGTAGCGTTGTTTATTTCATACGTTTGCGTAACATTTGTACTGTCATCACGAATCGACAAAGTAAATTGATTACCATACGTTCTTGGTATGATTTTAAAATTTTGCGGTGATGTTGTTGTTTTTAATACAATCATTTTATATATAACGTAAATTAAAAGTTTTTTTGTACAAATATTATTGCAAAAAAAAAGCACCCATATAGAGTGCTTTAATTTTTACATAATTTATTATTATGGTGTTGGATTGATCGGTGTTGCAGTTGCAGCAGTAATAAGTCCAGATCCTAAAAAGGCTGGAGCAGATTCTTCCATTCCTTCCATAGTTAATGTAAATCCAGAAAGGTCCCCTGCGGCAGCTCCCGTTACTGTAGTTCCGCCAACGCATTCCATTCCGTTTTCAAATCCACAGAAAAATTGATTTCCATAATAATCTTCTACGACAACATACGGTCTACCAACAGCAATGATTTGCAATTCGTTTTGTGTTTGTGCGTCAAGATATGTTAATGTTAAATTTAATGTTTGAGTGTAAAATGTAGTTCCATTTTCTCTTGAACTAGTTATTGTTGTTTCAAGTGATGAATTACCTTTTACGTCATATTGATACCAATCTGGTTGTGTTCCTACGATTGTAGTAACTTCGCCATCAGCACCTTGTGTTAATCCAGTAATACCACCAAAATCTCCAAACCACACGGTTTTTATACCACCAAAGGCACTTTTACAAGGCAATAATCGTCCTTTATTTAATGTACAAGCCATATTATTTATATTTTATATTAAAAAAAAGGTAGATAGGCAATAACCCACCTACCCTAATTTTTGGTTAATTTATTTATTAAGAATAAAGAACAATTTCTGATCCAATTCCGTATTGTACTCCAGCAGTAAATCTCATAATTACTCTTACGTTTTTACTTCCGTCTATGTCTGCCATATCAATTAATTTGACAAGGTTATAATCAGACATTAATCCAGTACCAAAATATAAGTTACTTCTTTGAGCGGCAAACATATAATTGTTTGGTAATCCGTTAGCGACAAAGATTTTAACTCCATCGATAGAAAGATTTTCTCCTCCTCCGTACCAAAGTGTTCCTCTGTTGTCAATACCATTTGCTCCTATAGAACCTACATTTTCAGTTCCAGCAACATTTGATAAAGCAGCATATCCACCAAGTGCTCTAACGTATGCTTTTGCTACGTTTTGTGATACATAAATAAACATATCATCTTTATTATATAATGTGCTTGGAATAGCATCTACAACTTTTCCTAATTCGGCGATCACATTACCAGAATTAACTCCACCACCTACAGCAGCTACGTCAATTACGTCTGCATCAGCAGCAGCTAAAGTTGTGAATCCGTTAAATTCACCAGCTTGAGCACCACCAAGGTTTCCTTGCCATATATTGCTTTCTGTTGAAGCTGCAACTTGTTCAGCAACGTGTGCTATTAAAAAACTTGAAAAATCAGGTGGCAAATTGTCAAAAGCTGAATAGCCCATTGATACTGCACCCCAATCTGATTCAAATGGTGTTTTACATAATTCAAGGTTAACTTGAAAATTTTCTGGTTGAATAATTCGTTCAGTTAAGGTAACTGTTCCTGCGTTAGTAAAATCACAAGATTCATCAACGATTAAACCTGAAGTTGCTACTTTTTTAATAACTTCTTTAAATTTAATGTTTGGTTTGATTTCAATTGCACCTTGACTTAATGTGTTACCGCTTAATAAAGCAGCAGCTATGTACTTACCTGCAAATTCTCCAGCATAAGTAGTAGTAATCGTTGGTTGTGGCATAATTTTTTATTTTTATTTATTTAATTGATTTAATATTATATCCATTGTAGAAGGCTTTCTTTTTGGAGCGATTCTAAAATTTTCTTTTTTTGTATTACCTGATTCTGGATTGTGCTTTATTGGAGCAGCTGCAGGTTTTGATAATTCTTCGTTAAATTCTTCTTTTACGGTTCTTGATTTTGGTTGTCTTGAAACTTCTTCTTGTTCCATTTCAACTTCTTCTTCTTCCATACTTTTTTCACCAATTTTAGATTTTAAATCAGAAATAGCGTCTTCAAGGTTTTTAATTCTTTTTTCCATTCCTGCCCAATCTTGAACATCAGCTTCTTTTCCATCATCTTCCATTTCTTCGTCTTTGTATTCTAGATCTTCTGTTTCGTCTTTTGCTTCTTCTTCTTTTTCAGGAACTTCGTCTGATACTTCACGAACATCATCAATAATACCTTCTTCAGAAACTACGATTAATCTACCATCTTCGAGTAAATATTCTCCGACGGGCATAGCAACCTTTTCATCATCTGTAAGGATAAAAATTTCTTTACCTTTTTCAAACGATTCAGATTCTACAACAGTTCCGTTTTCTAATTTTTGTTCTTCAAGCTTTACTTCTATGTTTAAAAGTGTCTTGATTTGGTTTAACATTTCAGTTGATTTCATAATTATATATATAACGTTATTAATTTATTTTTTTGCATTTTCAAATTGTTCTTGATATTGGACCTATTCCTTGAGCCCATAAACTACCATCACAACATTTTCGAGAATATGTATTTTTATCTTTACATAAACAACCACGTCTTGAATTTTTAGGACTTGCTAATCCTGGAAAAAAATTTCTTTGTGATTTATTCATTAATTAAAATATTTTTAATTTTATTTATTAATTGATCTGCGTTTTCGTCTTCAGATAATCCAACAACATCTTTTGGTCTCTCCATTTTATCAGCAAAATATCCTTCTATTGAAAATCCTTTTACTTTACCTGTTTTTACATAATCGTTCCAAACTTCGTCATTGTTGACTTTTACAGCACCCATCCACGTACCAATAGGAACGTCCATACCGTATTTTCTTGATTTGTCGTGTACTTTGTCTTCTACTAACCAAGATTCGACTAACGTTAAGCCTGACAATTCGTGTGCGTGTTCTAATGTTGAATTGTTTTGATTACCTTTGGTTAAATACATTTGGGATGCTTTTAACACCGTATCTTTGGAAAAGTATATATAATATTCATCTTCACCATTATTTCGATATATAGGTTTGTTTGGTATTAACAAAGCTCCCATTAATATTTTTTTATCTTTTGATATTTCTGCTAATTTTATTTCTTCGCTTTTCAAAGCAATGAAATCTTCTTCTATTGCAGGATTTTCAACTATTGAAATCGCTTCTATTCCAGAAATTTCTTGAGTTTCGTCTAAAACTAATTCGACTATTTTCATATTTTATATAACGTTTTTAAATTAATATTTTGCATTTATATAGTTGCTCCTTCGACAATGTTACGTTCTAAACCTTGTGCTGTTGTAACATCATTACTAACAACGTATGCACGTGTTGGCGCTTGTCCTCCAATTGCTTCTGCTAATTGACTTGTAGCACCTTGACCTACGACATTAAATGCTGGTGGAGCTGCCGCTGGTGTTATTGGTGTTGGTGTTGAAACTGATCCACCGCCTGATCCTCCAACTGAAGCAGCTGCACTTTTTGTAGCTCCCACAGCTGATTTAACAGCACTTAAAACGCTTGCTCCTGTAGCTATTGCAGTCAATATAAACGGGATATTAAATGGTGGAGGAGCTGTATTAGCTGCTTTTGCAACTGAACTTGTTGTTTCAGTTGATGCTTCAGCGGCATTAACCGTTGCTTTTGTTACAGCTGTTTTTGCAGCTAACATTTGTTCTTTTGCGTTTATTATAAATTCTTTAGCTAACATAATTTGTTTTGCTAATAATAATGCTTTTCCAAGTTTAGTTTCTTCGCCAGCTAAAGCTACTGCGTTATCAAATGTTGCCATTTGTTGTGCTTTTTTTTGATCTTCGATTGCTTTTAATTCGTCTGCTTGTGTTTGTGCATCGTCAATTATTTTTTGTTTACGTTCATCATCTTTTGCATCAAACTCAGCTTGTTGTGTATTTTTCTTTTCATCTCGTGCAGCTTCTAAATCATCTGTCGCAATACCAGCTGCTGTAGCTTTGTCAATTAATGTTTGATAATACTCATCTATTTTTTGCAATTTTAAAGCACGTGCATCATCTTCGCTAACTGCTTCAGCATCTCTGATTTGTTTTTTTAATGTCGCTAATTCTTTTTCTTTTTTTATTTTTTCGTCATCAATGACTTTTTGATCTGCTTTTTCTTTAGCAATGGCTGCTTTTCGTTCTGATTCTGCTTCACGTAAATTAGTTGTTATTTCAGCTGTTAATGTTTTTGCTTTTTTTAATCTTGCTGTTTCTAAATTTATTAATTCAGCTTCTAATTTTGCTTGTTCATCAAGATCTTCTTTGGTTGATTTTGACAATGAATTTTCTAATTTTTTAGCTTCAAAACGTAATCTTGCAGCTTCGATTTCTTTTTTTGTAATTTCTTCATCAATTCGACCAGCTTCTTTTAATGCAGCTATACGATCTTCGATACTAACGTTTTCTTTGTCAGCAGCTTTTTCTCTTAATTCATTAAATCTACGATTTGCTTCAGCTCGTTCCAATAATAAATCACGATCAATTTTATCTGCTTTAGCACGTTGATCTGCTAATTGACCAGCAAGTTTTATTTCTTTTGCTGTTTCTTCTCCAAAGTTTTTTATGCCATCTGTTGCATCGTTTATATTTACTGTCATTTCTGCAAACGCAGCTGTAGCTCCAGCAAAATCTCCTGTAATTAATTTTGCCATAGCTTTTCCAGCATTAAAAATACCCATTCCAAAATCAGCTACAATGTCTGTAACGTTACCAACAATGACGCCAATTTTAGTCATTATTTTAGCAAATTTATTTTGACCTTCTTCTGAACTAGAAAAAGCAGTTGCTAATGATCCAAGTGCAATAACAATTAATCCAATTCCTGTGGCAGCTAATGCTACTTTCATTGATTTAAAACCTTTAGTAACACCACCTGTTCCTTTTGATACATTTAATAACGAACTTGCTAAACCACCAGTAGCTTTATCAGCTAATTGCATAACACCAGATAAATCACCAGCGCTTTCTTTTGCTTCGTCAAGTGCTTGATTAGCTTTTTTTCTTGCTTTGGTGTTTTCTTTTATATCTTGTTTTTCTTCTTTTATTAATTTTTTGGTTTTATTAATTGATTCTTGTATTTGTTTACGCTTGTTTAAATCTCTGCTATTTGTTTTATCTAATTGTTTTTCGTAATCACGTAATGTTTTTTCAAGCTTGTCAAGATTCTCATCTTGTTGTTCAAGCATAGCATTTATTTGATCTAATTCTTTTTGTGCGTTTTTAGTATTCGCATCAATTATTATTGTTTTAGTTATTGGCATAGCTAATTTGTTTTTTAATTTGTTTAATACCCTCTTTTATCGTTTCAGGTAATTTGTTTTTACCAGTCGCTATTCGGATATTTTCAGTTTCACCGTTTGTATATTTTAATAATTCTAATATATTTTTTATCATAATTTTATTTTAAGGAAAATCGCAAAATATGTTTGTTATAACACCTGATGAATTAACAGTCACAGCTCCATAATAATTAGCACAAAAAGTTGTAGTTTCACTTGTGCCAGTTTGTTGATATGTTCCAGCACTTAATGTTGCTGTTAAAGTATTGTTTGTGTAAATAACATCTCCGTTAGCTAAATTTTCTGCATTTCCAATTAACGCTGAATAATAATATGTATTACCTTCTACATTAGTTAAAGTCAAAAAGTTTGCAGGAGTTTTATCATTTAATAATTCTAAATTACTTTCACCGGTTATTAAATTAGTTTTTAAGGTGTTGATTATATAACTTTGATTATTAATAGAAACACTATCATTCATATTTAAATTATAAATAATTTTTAAAGGTAAATACGCTTTTACTTTTGTTAATCTTCTTTTACCATTGAAAACATCTTGTATGTATTCTAAATAATTTTCTTCAAACAAAGTTCCTGTAAATGTTGTATTTAATGTATATTCATTTATTTCATTATAAAAATTTATATTTTTTGTACTTGTAGATGAACTAATAGTTAAACTGTTACTTGGTATAAAATATGTTGTTAATGGTGAATGAGTTGTAGAACTATCTCTAAATGAAATTTGTGTTCCACCTATTTGTCTAATAGGATAAAATATTAAAGGCTTTCCAAAATATGCTTCTAAATTATCATCAACAAAATAACCATACTGAACTGTAAGCTGTGGGCTTGCCAGATTAGGATTTACATCCACTAAACGTTCCATTTGTATATGTTCAAAAGGCAATGTTACTTTATATATAGGATTTGGGCCATCAAAATTATTACCTACCGTTGCGTTTCCTGTGAATTGTTCTGATCCCCAAGTTTTACCTTGTAATTGTTCATATTGTAAAGCTAATAATGTGCCAGTACCTTCATATGCAAATTCTATTTCTTTATAAGGTAACGCTACATCTACTTTACTAGTTGTAACATCTATATATTCAGATAAATCATAATTCAATCCTGCAATATAAAATTCATCTAATTTTTGTACTTTAATTTTACCATAATCTGGATCTTGCCTATTACTCACATAATAAGCTGTCAAATTAAACATCTTAAATAATCCTGTTAAAAAATCAATTATTTTCATATCAGGTATTTGCTCAGTAATTACAAATTGAAATGTAGCTGAAGCTGTGAAATTAGTTGTACTATAAGTTTCAGACCAACCAGTAATTCCTCCTCCTTGAGTTACTATTTGACCAGATAATTGCCATCTAACCAAATCAAAATCAAGGTTTGTAGCAGTTCTTATAATAACAGTATAACTAGCTTCATCCATAAAACCCATATCTCCTTCATCATATTGTTGATCTCCTGTTACATTTGATTGTGTAAACCATACAGTACCATTTCGATTTATAATTACATCATAAGGTGTAGTTAAATTTGCAGGCTCTAAAATTAATCGCTGTACAACATTTGGTAAACTCGAATTAGGACAACTTACTGTTGAATTATAAGGATTACAAGATGTATAAACTTCCAAAGCACTACCATTTAACATAGTCGTATATGTTTGAGGTAAACCGAATCCATCTACCAATGTAGGAAATAATTCTACTTGTGATGCAGGAGCTACACTTCCTTTTTTACGATGTAACCACATATGTAAATTATAAAACTGAGCATTACTTGTACTGAAAAAATCATCTGTAAAAACTAATGCTGGATAACTTGCAGTAATTGCTTCTATTATTTCATATAATCTAATAGCATATTTTAAATCTGAATATAATACTCCGTGATCGTGTCCTCCAGTACCTCCACCACCACCTCCTGTATGGTAAAATAAATTACCAGTATCGTTTGTATGAGCTGATGAATTACTATTGTAAAATAATCTTGATTCTTCACCACTTGCTCCTGATGTAATTAAA
>JAAHTG010002087.1_pt1 | contig 12052 bp, 15 predicted proteins | sample 6116081 | NCBI WGS metagenome assembly JAAHTG01 (sample SAMN13939989, study PRJNA603662) | sponge metagenome | isolation source: marine sponge | host: Mycale hentscheli | place: New Zealand | collected 2005
GAAGACTGCTTCTTAAGATCTTTGAATGACATGGATGTTTAGATTCGTTGGATAAACGGCGGAACTTGTCGCTTTGTTTGCGACCTACTTATTATAGGGCACAAGCGGTAGGATGCCAAGCCTAGTGGACAGTTTGTTGTCTGGTCAGAACATAGTTGTTGGTGGAGTCTCTCCACCCTCATCATCGGGGTAGCGTCCATACTTACTAAAGTAATCCAACTCAAACTCAATATCGTCTAAGTTTTCCGATACTTCAGTGAATACCGCCATGGGGTTGTCTCGGTCGATAGTATGACCAAACCTAGCAAAATGATCCAAAACTTCATTTAGTAGTGCCTTTGCTGAAGGGGAGTCGGTCATAGTACACCTAAAGCACATATTCCTTTGCTTAGCCATAAGGCGGCGAAGAACATCTAAGTTATCTTGCTGCTCAGAAATGCTAGCATACTCAGCATACTCAGCAAAAACTAACACCTCATTCTGTAGCTGCATAATCTCAGTGATAGCCTCAAGTACTATTGTAGATTCAAAAAAATTGTCTTCAGGCATGAACTAGGTCCCTTAAAATACTTTTACACTTACTAATATCAATATTTATGAATGGTCTATACTTTTTCACTTTAAAACTAATGGTCTCCCAAATAGGATCGGTAAGCTTCTTATCTATCTTAGCACAGAATCCGAAAACCATGTCTAGTATCGTAAGAGTCTCGATTGAGATCTCACCAGCAAGATACATTTTCATGACTGGTGGGTGACCCCTACTTGCATCAAAAAGATCGGGCAACTTGTATTCATCGAGTAGATGGGAGCATTCCTGCTTAAAGGTATAGGTAAGACTCTGATACTTCTTACTCAATGCGGTGTAGTTGCGTTCACCGCTCTGCATAATTTCACCAACCCAGACTGCAGATGGATTCTCGGTGGCTACAAAGTTTGCGATGAAGTACATTTTGACTTCATCGTCTGATAGTTTGCGAGACATTCTTTCAAAGAAATATTTGTCTCGTCTTTTGTTGAATGCAGATACGGAGGAACGTGTCTTGCCGTTGTATCTAAAGAAATCAAATTTAGCATCTGTGAAATGCTTTTTCATTGCAAGGTATGTTGTGTAGACGTCATACGGTGACATAATTCCTCGGCGTAGTCTGCTATTCATAGATGTTATAGTGGGAGTTTAGCTTTGCTAGCTCCTCGACTCTTCATGAAGTTAAGACGAGTAGCGTCAACCTTAAGCTTCTCTTTGAGTGGCTTGGTCATTAGCTTAGAGATAGAGTCTACCTCAATACCTTCTTTTTCGCAATAGAAGATGATAGCATCGATGTAATTCGTCTTCTCCTTAAGGACCGTTTCCTCAATCTTCATAGAAAATTTGATTGGTGTTAGAAACTTTTCCGCTAGGACCTTTTCGATCTCTTGATTTTTACTCATTAGCTATTCAGAATTTTGGTGTGCATTGTCCTATAGTGATCACTACCAGTATTAAATATATGTAGAAATGGGATATCATTACCATCATTACCATGCTTATACTTAAACCATGGCTTTGTTATAGGTAGATCACAACTGTCTTTTAGTATAGTAATACAGTTTTGTTCCCAGATCTCTGGGACGTGGTAACCAAACTTACCCATTGCAATAGAATAGATTTCTTGGTCTGGGCGGCTACCCTTATATGCAAATCCAGGTGGGTGTTTATGACAAATACGGTCAAAATTTGGAAATACGTCGTCCCTCATATAAGAAAAGAAACTAGGATCTAGTTCTTTTTTATTGAAATACATTAATCCACTGTGTATTTTTGGTATAGTGAATCCGAGATCTTTGCGGTATTGTTCATCAGAAGATAACCAAAACCTATCAATCTCCTTTTCTGTACCAAAGCACTGGATTGGTTGAGAATTTGATTTAAAATAGTCCCAAACGTGTTGGGTATCTGCAGCACAGAGGACATCTGCGTCTAAAAAAATAGTATGATCAAAAGGTAATGTTCTATCCAAAGTTATTTTGGGAATAGTACCGTTCCTTTCAAAGTCTGTCTTTGCAGATCTATAAAGTTCATCATTATCTGGCTCAGTAATTGCATAAACACTTCTCTGATCTCCACAATGTCGTAGCGTCTCAAAGAAGTTCTCTACTAATTTTTCATATCGTTTGCCTATAGCAATCAATACGTATCCTTCAGTGGCGCTCATGCAATTTCTTCCAGCTTATCATTAACAAATTTACGAATGTATGTATCGAGCTTTTCAACCCACTTAAATACATCTCTCTCCTCATATACCTTACAATCGCCATCCTCACAAGCCATAATGATAACTAATTTTTTAGCTTTGATACCAGTTAGTTCATACAACATACAAGCGTATGCTGCTGCCTGAACGAAGTATCCTTCAACATACTTGAGTGGCTTGGGTTTGGCTGATGTTTTAAAGTCAATGATAGATAGTTCCCCTTCATAGTCAGCAATACAGTCAGGTGTACCGGCAATACCAAGCTTCAAACTATACATTGCCTGTTCTTGGACAATGATGTTATCAATCTTGTTTAGCTCTGGCTTGGCTGTATTGAATAATAATTGTGAAATGGGGACCTTCGCTTTGGGCAACGGCTCATTCTGTAAGTAATGTTCAGTTAAGAGGTGCATATCTGTACCTCTAGTTGTTGCCCTCTTGGACACACGGTTGGCTTCATCCATACCAACACGGGCTCGCCACTTAGCAATACCCTCACGGCTCCAGTGGGAGGTGACGGAAGTAATAGAGACGAGTTTCACTAGATCACCTTCAGAGCCAGGTACTGTGTAGTACCTGACCCCATTGATGGTTTCCCTGCTTAGGGCTGGGATTTGGACGTGATTATGTGTGAAGTGCATCCATTCATCATAAGATGTACTTATTATAGCACAGATTAGATCTCAATGCCTGATTCGTGTTTTGCAACGAGATATTCCTTGCAAAGACCAGAACGAACGATATCGTCTAGACCAAATTCAATCTTACTAATTGACTGCATCCTCTCTAGGATAGCCATAAAGTCCATAATGCCTGTTTTTTCAGAAGACTTAGTCAAGTCAGATTGGGTAGCATCACCACAGAAGTGAATTTTAGAGTCCTCACCAACACGAGTCATAATAGAATCGAGTTCGTGGGCATTCAAGTTCTGAAACTCATCAACAATGATCACTGCTTTATCTAAAGTTGTACCACGGAGGAACGATGTAGACCAGAACTTCAATGTTTCTTGGGACATTAGATTACCATATAGCATCTCAAATGGGGAGTTGCCGGTATCATATGCATTTGTCTGGGGAAGTTCAAACATATACTTAACCATATTTTTATATGGAATTTGGTATAATGCTGATTTATCATCATGATCTCCTGGAAGGAAACCAATCTCTCGTGTTGCTACTAGTGAGCGAACAATGTATACTTTTTCGTATGGTGTGTTTTCATTCAATACCTCTTCTAATGCTTTATAGAGGGTGACGAATGTTTTACCTGTACCTGCCGCACCGTATGCGACAATATTCTGACCTTTATCATACTCATCAAATAATAACTGTTGATTATCTGTGATAGCTTCGACGTGAGCGAGGAGACTCCGATCGATTGGCTTTCTTCTTCTCATCTGCTTAGCGGTTAGACCGACCCCAATGGGGTTATGTGCAGACTTACGATTTTTTCTTGCAGGCATTTTACTGTAAGGTTAACAACAATATGGTTAGACAGAAAAAAAGGGGAAACTCAGATCTTACGGACCTGGGACCCCCTTACGGAAGCAGCCTTGCCTAGAACATCGTTCCAACCTGGGTTGCTTTTTACTAATTTGTCTTTCCACTCTCCAACTTCTTGGGCGGTGGCGCACCCATAAGACCAATCTCTTTGCCACTCTGGGTTGGCTTCGTACCATTCCATGATCTCATGCACACTGCATTCAATCTGCTTGGTTTCCTTGGTCTCTTTGTGGACTACATCGTATAGGGGCATAGATTAAATCTCCATGTCATGTTTTTATTTAGGGGGCTAGTCTTGCTTTATGGAGACGCTTCTCTTCATAATACTCAAAGATCTGTGGACACCAGGTTTTGGTGGGTTCGATCATTGCTTCACATAGTGCCTGAATCTCAAGCTGAGCGTCAAGCTTTGCTCTCAAATCCAAGAAATGTAGTAGTGAACGAAGACTAAACGTTACTACAAAGTTCTGACGAATGTTCTGGGGAAGATAATCACGTGCGTGCTCTTCAGATACACCATTCTCATAATGTTCAGCAAAGCGCTGTGAGGCAGCCATACAGAGCCCTAGCTGGGTTGCATAGTCTTCATCGCTCCATTCATACTTCTTACCCTTTCGGTTGGTGTAGAAGCCCGGAGGGCGTACGTAGAAGACGCTTTGGGGGGATAGATCACCCGAAGCAACTTTAAGCACACGCTTACACGTATATCTTTGTGATTGAACATCAAAACTGATACCGACACGATGAGTACGTGCCTGCACAATTACGTTATGGACAAACCCAGAGCAGCTAAACGAGATAGAAGGGTGCTCTAATGGACCCCAATGTCCTCGACCATTCTTAAGTAGTTGATCAATAACCCATTGACCAGCTTCTCTCTCATGAGGGATGTTGGTGTCTTCAATAGGTAGCTCACTATAGTCATTCTTGCCGCCCATAAACACAAGTTGTTGTGGATTGGGTGTACAACGAATCATCTCTACTTTTTGTAGAGGGTCGAGTTTGAGTAGCGTCTCTGCGTTTACAGGTCTCATAGGTCGTCAGTTATTTGCGAAAACATATTTTGAATAAGATCGTCAGTGGATACAGTAGTGTCTGTTTCATCAGAATACTGTGTCTCACTGACTTTATAAGTCTCATCTGAGGTATATAGCTCAGACTTAAGGTCATCAATCAGTACCTCAATAGACTGGACTAGGAATTTTACCTTGTCCCTATCCATCAAAATACGCCAGGAATGATTTGTCCAGTAGTTGCATAGGTGCCTACTGCGATTACGAAGCCGAGCATTGCAAGGCGACCGTTAAGAAGTTCTGCTAGTGGTGTCATAATAAGAAACGTGTTGGTTACCCGAATATTATAGCATAAAAAAGGAGCCTTGCGGCTCCGGGACGTTCAATACGTTGCTATGGCGTTAAGTCTAACTAGAAGAAGGCGAGCCTCTTCCAATTTTCTCTCCCTTAGCTGCTTTTGACGGATGATGTCTAGGGTATTCATTTGGTCAACTCCTTTAGAAAGGTGATGACTGTGTCGATTCCACGGTACTTGGTTGCTTTCTTTACGACAGCAACGTCGTTTTGTGCGACTCGTTCGGTGTCGTAAGCGACACCCCTGTATACTGCTAGCATTGGTTTGCTCCTTAAGTTGGGTTTAGTTAAAAACCGTTCCTTCAGGCGGCGTTTGCGTCCTAGGGGCTCCCCTAAGATGAACGTAACCGTTCCGCGCACGTCTTACTTGCGTCCAAGAGCCTTCTCTTGGATGAACGTATAGAAAGTATATCATACTTCCTAAGCATATTTAGATGTCTTAAGGTTTTCTTAAGGTTTATATGGAGATTTGGGTGGAGAAAATCAACCCCTTCCTCCCCAACGGATGTCCGAAAATGCCTCAGCGACTACTTCCTTGGATACTTTGTAGCTGTCCTCAAGGTTACCATCCTTAACAAGGACCATGATCTCAGCCTCTAGGGGGTGGACAGACTGTAGTAAGTTGATGAACATGGACTCGCGGCGAAGGCTAGAGAGTCCTGGGTTACCACCTTGAACAAAGTGATAGAAGTTCTTAGTCTGTGCTCTTAGAGTGGTATGTGCATTCGCATCGGTGTTACCCAATGAGAAGTTACCATTCTGGTACATGTTACGAGACTTCTCAGTGATAGAGTCAGAAAGACTTCCACCATACTTCAATTGCTCGTCTTGCTCACCATAAGGTACATCACCTTCAGGTAGTTGGCTGATTACAGTCTCATCAAAGTTCCAAATGAATATAGACTTTAGAGTTAGACACTCATGCTTTCTAAGGGCTTCAATTTTCTTAGCCTTGGTGCGTTGACGTGATACAAGATCTAAAATTTCAAACATTAGAGGATGTCTAGGAAGCTCTAATGATACTGGCTTGCGCTTAGCCTTAGTTGTAGTAGTTGCTTTGGAAGCGGAAGACTTCTTTGCACGCGCTGTTTTTGTCGCTTCGGTCATGATTTTTAACAAATAAGGTTTTAAAGTTCGTCTTCATCCCACTCGTCCATTCTATCATAGCTATTCTCAAAACGAATAGCAAGAATTTCGTCTGGTAATACATTACCGTCTTCATCATAGAATTCCGGGTGGGATGGGAGTGCTGATGCCTGGGCTGCTAGGTATCCATAAGCTAGATATCCAATCACGCCGCCTAGAAGGAGGAACATCTGGAGCAGTATTACCCCAAATACAATGGAAAGGGTGAGCATTGATCTCTCCTCCAGTTATTAGCTTTTAATTATTTATACTAGTCCTTGAGCCTTAAGATATTTGATTGTTTCGTTAGCACCTCCAATATGCTCGCCAGATTCCGCTAGAACCTGTGGAAATGTGGTTACTCCGTATTGCTCAATAAATTCATCCCTGGTGAAATCAATATTCAGTGTACGTTTTGTATATTCAATACCTTTCAGTTTGAATACCTTTTCTATTGCCTCACAGTATGAGCAGTTGACCTTAGAATATAACGTAAACATACTATCCATAATGAGTCTCCATATTATAGCATATATCTTACGGTGCTGGGGGGAATAGTCCAGCATCGTAAGCGACAACAGTATTACTAGCGACTAAAGGACCAGCATTACTTTGGAAAGCTACTCCAAGTACAGATCCAGTTGCAGTATAGAATGGGAGGTTTGTATTGACTCCATTTGTTCCCTGGAATAATACCTCTGCCCTTAACTGATTAAAAGCAAAGGCGGCTGACGTAGGTGGTACAGTTCCTACAATATTCGAGCCATCCCAGACAAAAGTAACTCTATCAAATCCACGGGAACCATCATTTGATGCCCATTTTACATGCACATCAAATGATGTGTATAGTGAAAGATCAAATGAATCTAGAATTACTCCTCCAGTTGATGCTTGGATATTTATAGAACTATAAACATGATTTGCCTGTCTATAGATAAACCTAGTAGTAGTTGCTGGATCAAGGTATTCATAATCCATACCATTCTGACGGATAAGTCCAGTTCTTATATTAAAGTCTGGAGCACCTTGAATCCAGGAATTAGAACCATTTCCAATTGTGAGGTGATCCCCCAAAGTTGCTGGTGATGCTACATTATTACCAATCACAATATGATTAGAAACATTAGTAGCACCAGTATTAGAACCACCACCAAGAACAATATTATTAGAGCCTGTAGTGATGAATTCACCAGCACCGGCACCAATTAATGTATTAGCATTACCACTACTAACTCTATTACCAGCAGCAACACCTGCGACTACGTTACTACCACCACTCTCAATCTTATTGAGTGCTGCAGCACCTACGGCAGTATTACTAACCGCAGTTTGACCCACATTAGCAGAGGCAGTATCAGCACCAATATAAGTATTACCATCACCATCAGCACCAAAGCCTGCTGTTTTACCAACAAAGGTACTTCTAGTAGCTGTTAATGCACCTTCACCTGCATTCAAGCCAATGAATATATTACCACCATCAACAGTTTCATTTCCACCCGCAGCTTTACCAATCTTAATAGAGTCATCAATGGTTTCAATGAAATTTATTGTTAAGGCGTTAGTTACATAAGAATCAACTGCAGTCACAGAGCTGGCTGCTGATACATTACCTACACTAATATTAGGACTACCAGTTAAACCTTCTGCATCACCTTTAAATACAGGAGCTGGGGCAGCAGCAGTGTCTACTACTTGAGTAGCACCATCAGCAGTGTAAACATCACCATTAGTTTGTCCAGTATGAGTACCAGAGCTGTCTCCAGTTAAGTCTCCAGTTACATCACCAGTAACATTACCCGTGTAGGTAGCATCACCTGTAGATGCTGGTACTTGTAATACCAATTGAGAACCATCTCTACTGTATACATCACCATCATGGTCGCCAGTTGAGTTACCGAATAGGTTTCCAGTTACATTGCCTTCTAGTTCTCCATAGAACTTGTTAGAAGTAGTTGAACCACCGATTGATACATCACTAGTAACCGTCATTCCAATACCACTTGTAGCGGTTACTTGGATTGTTGGGGTAGTAACATGAGATGGATTGATATTTACATTCTCAAGTTGATTGGGAAAGCTAAGAGCCAACATACAATCACTATTGTTTGTGATATTGTCCTGTGTACTAAAAATTGAGGTGATATCTGGGAATGAAACCCATCCACTTGTTGCATTTCCTTGAAGAACTGGATCTTCATTAACAACATAGATCGTTACTTTTTCTGCGTCATCTGATTTCTGAAGAACCAATCTAGTTCCTTTTACAGCTCTCAAAAGGAAGTTAGACATATCTGCACCGAAGGTGCGAGTGTCCACATCAACCGCCATTTGTGTGGCTTGATATTGGTTTGAATTATTTACTCGGAGTCTTCCATTTCCAGGATCTGCCATCGTGGTGCTGGAACTGAATCTATATCCAAGAACCAATGCACCAGCGGGACTGATATTTGTAGCTGATTCGCCTACCCAATTAGTTCCATTCCATACCAGAGCACTACCAATTCCAGCGTTGGTTACTTCTACATTACCAATATCTTCTAAGGATGGTAGAGAAACTGCTGCAACATCAGATAAATTAGATCCATCACCATCAAAACCACTAGCAGTAACAACTCCAGTTACATTTAACTGGCTAAAACTTGTTACAATAGTACCAATACCTGATGCACTAATAAAGTCATCAACAGATACACGAAGTAGGGAATCGCTCTGTTGATCATATACTAAAAGTTCATCGGCACCAGTAACGTCGGCTTCAACACCAGCAGTCTGCTCAGTAATAGCCTTCTTAGAAACCTTACCATCAAATTCAGTAGCAGTCGTTAAACCTAAATTTGCATCACCATTATTTGCTAAACGAATGATGCCATTAATTCTGTAAGCCATTTCGTAATAATACTATGGATTCCCTAAAGGTATTTATACACATAAAAAAGAGGGACCGTTAAGTCCCTCTATGAATCTCTTAGTACTTAGAGTGTCTTATCAACCTCGACAAGGCTATTCTACACAAAATAGAAGGTCTTGTCAAGGTCTCAAAGTGTGCTATAATTACTTCTGAGCTTTGAGTTCAGCTAGTTCTGCAGACATTTCGTTAACAGCAGCGATTAGAAGACCAACTAGTCCGTTATAGTTAACGGTTAGTCTCTCACCACTGTCGTTTACGAGCTGTGGATATACTTCCTGTACTTCTTGGGCGATAACGCCAACAGAAGCACCAGAACCATTCTTCCAGTTGTACTCTACACCACGTAGCTGAGCTACCTTGCCTAGAGCATCATCAACCCGTACAATGTCCGTCTTAAGACGAGCATCAGATAGAGCATCAAACTCCTTAACCTTTAGAATACCGGTGGAGGGGTTATAGGTAAACTCCTCATTGGCAGTACTATCGGTATAGATAGAGGCTCCAGCACCCACAGCACTTAGGAAAGGCATTGGGTAGTCTGTAGCTGCCTGGTCATCAAATGAGGTTACAGTAGTAGCAGAACCTGTATTGAAAGAACCGAGTGCAGTCTCAACAGCTAGTGCAGTTACCAACTCAGTGTCTAAGTTAGTACCACTTAAATCGGTTGAGATTTCAGTAACGATTTGACCGCTAGATCCAAAGCCGAACCTAAGTCCTTGCTCTGAAGCACCAGCACCAGCAACAACACTCTCACCAATTTGGATTAAACCAGTAAAGCGAATACCGTCATCCTGGGTTGAGATTCTGGTACCAGCACCGGCAGGCTCACCTAGGTGGTAAAGTGAACTTGCTGGGTTGAGATCGCTACCCAATCTTAGGGCAAGCTCAGCACTAGAACCAGTTCTGAAGTCCATGAAGGCAGTGCCGTCAGTAGCTTCAGCATCATTGAACTTCAACGTTCCAAGTGAGTTAACTGTTAAGTCAACTGTTTGGATTGTACTGATGCCAGAAACAATGTTGGTAAAGTTACCAACAATGTTGCCGTTAAGATCAAGGGTATTGCTTACGGTAACAATACCTGCCTGAACACCAGCAACTTCATAGAAGCCAGCTGGGTCTAGACCAATACCAGTTAGGTTTGATCCGTCACCGTAGAAGCTAGTAGCAGTTACGCTATTGATTCCACTGATGTTGGTGAGAGCATCGCCAATGATGTTACCATTAGCTTTGATGTCTTCAGTAACTTCAAAGTTGCCTTGAGTTACGCTGACAGCTCCATTACCACCACCACCTAGGAGGTCAATACCGAGACCTAACGTTGAATTAGCACCACCATCAATGGTTACACCATCACCATTTCCTAGTAGGATGTTAGGACGGGTAGTCTGCTCACCACCACCGATAATACGGAATGGTTGTGATTTTGAAGATAGGACTGCGCTAGAACTGAAAGAAAAAGCATCTTGGATGCTTACTCTACGGTTGTTGTTTTCGGCACGAATGTCTAGATTATCGAGTCCGATTGCTTCAAGTACCGGACTATACAATGCACCAGTAGTTACGCTACTGATTCCACTGATGTTGGATGAACCGTCACCAATAATGTTATCCTGTGCAACAATATTGCCCGAGAAGGTTACGACACCAACTACCTCTTCCGTAATGGCAATGACTGGTACTGCAATTGCACCACCACTCTTTACGAATAGGTTAGAAACATCTACATTGCCTAGAGTGGTTAGACCAGCAACGGTCAATTTACCACCGACTTCAAGATCGTTGGTTACAGTTAGTGCAATACCTGCACCAGTTGCTTCAATTGAAACAACTTCTAAGTGACCATTTAGGTTGGCATCACCATCACCATCGGTTGAAAGAACCCCGGCTAGTTTTGAACCATCACCCTCGAAGAATAAGGCACTTACAGTACCGAATCCAGTGATATCACTATTGTTTGGTGAAATAATATCACCTAAGGTACCTAGACCCTGATCAAAAGCAACAATGTTGCCGAATTGAGCAGTGGTGAAGTATGATGTTCCAGCAATACTAACTGTACCACCAACAGCAACCGTACCACTTAGATATAGGTTTCTCCACCCTAAGGTATCGGTACCTAAATCGTAGCTGTTATCACTTAGTGGTGCAAGACCAGTGATGAATCTACCCTGGGCAGAAATAAGGTCAGCATCGGTATTACCGAGTGCAGCGCCACCATTTAAGTTAGCAACACCACTCAAGGTAAGTGAACCACCAATAGAAGCATCGTTGGTTACATCTAAACCAGTACCAGCACCAGTAGCCTGAAGAGATGTTGTAGCGGTGATAACACCAGCCTGAACTCCACCAACCTCGATGAATTGACCAGTGGTAATTTGTAGACCAGTTAGACCAGAACCATCACCATAGAAGGTGGCGGCGGTCATTGAACCAGCAATTGCTACCTCAGACGCTAATCCAAAAGTAACTGAATCGGTTCCTGGATTTAATGCTACAGTAACTTCGTTAGAAGTACCGTCTAACTTTAGAGCTTCGGATAATAAGTCTACAGAAATTGTAGAGATACCGGCTGCATTGCTAACTTGTAGCTCAGTTGCACCGGGAGGAACTGGAGTTGCTTCAACCCAGTTGTTATCATAATATGTGAATAATGTTAGATCTGTTGAGTCATAGTATAGGTCGCCTTCTGCAGTAGAAATACCCGTTGGAATACCATCGGATACTAGTACTGTCGCTACAATATCAGTAAGATCTGCACCACTACCTTCATACTTGGTAGCTGTAATGACGCCACTGAGGGCATCGAGTTGAATATTTTCGCCTACGTAGAGAGCAGTTGTAATACCAGCGGTACTTACACCTACTAATTCTCTCTCGTCGTTAATAATGACACCATTTTTGATTAAAAAT
>JAAHTG010002088.1_pt1 | contig 12051 bp, 10 predicted proteins | sample 6116081 | NCBI WGS metagenome assembly JAAHTG01 (sample SAMN13939989, study PRJNA603662) | sponge metagenome | isolation source: marine sponge | host: Mycale hentscheli | place: New Zealand | collected 2005
TGAAGCAAAGGTTGGGGCAAAAATATAAGGCCTGCGCAAATGGCTGATTTTACCGACGAGTACTTCACCAATCCCGACGGACTGAAGCAACATTACCGCGATTATAACAATGCTCCGGACGGCGCACCCGCCATACTTTGCATGGCTGGCCTCACCCGAAATGCAAAAGATTTTGCCTATATCGCAGACCATTTGGCAGACCGATGTCGACTGATATGTGTTGAACAGCGCGGGCGCGGCCTATCGGACTGGGACCCGGACCCAACACGCTATGCTCCGGTCACCTATGTGAGCGACATGATGACCCTGTTGGGGCATTTGGGCCTTGATAAAATTATCACCATTGGCACCTCGTTGGGCGGTTTAATGACAATTATGATGAACGCCATGCACCCAGGCGTTATCAATGCTGCAGTCATCAACGATATTGGTCCAGAGATTGACCCGGCGGGTATCACCCGCATCAAATCCTATGTGGGTGTAGGCACCCCGCCGACCACATGGGACGAAGCCGTCGCGGCCGTCAAAGCCGCCAATCCTAATGTATATCCCAACTTCACCCACGATGACTGGGTCGACTTCACCCACCTTTTGTTTGTGGACGAAGGCGGAAAACCGGTAGTGCAGTATGACCCTGCCCTCAGGAAAAATTTCGACAGTCAGGACGATCAGTCCGCGCCGGATTTGTGGCCAATTTTCGGGTTGATGCATTCGGTTCCTACAGTGGTACTTCGGGGCGAATTATCTGATATTCTGGCGGCAGAAACACTGGAGCGAATGGCGCGCGAACACCCTGATCTAAATGCCGTTACCGTGCCCGAAGTTGGCCATGTCCCGTTAATGAAAGAAGCGATGGTGCATGAGGCAATTGATGCCCTGATCGACCGTTTTTTATAAAACCAGCAGCCCTTTCACTCAAAAAGCCGACGAAAATCAGAAGCAAACTGTTCAAAATCGGAATCAAACCGGGCAAAATCAGAACCAAACTCGGCTTTTTCAGAATAAAAGTCGCCATTTTGCACGCCAAACCAGCCTTTTTACTGGACAGGCAATTTTGGCTGTGGCATCGCTTTCGCTTTGTAATAAAGTTACTGAGGCGTTGCCGTGAGTGAAATTAAATTACGCAATTCAGATGCTCTGCCCATTTGTGCAGACGATGTTTATGCGGCAGAAAAAGCAATCAGCGATGCAGTGGTTCGTACACCCCTCAATCGGTCGATAACCCTGTCGGCGATCACCGGAGCAGATTGCTACCTGAAATTCGAGATTTTCCAGTTTACCGCCGCCTATAAAGAACGTGGTGCGCTCAACCGTCTGTTGTCGCTGCCCAAGAACACCAAAGGCGTGATCGCAGCTTCTGCGGGCAATCATGCACAGGGCAATGCTGGTCGGCTCGGCATCCCCGCGACAATTGTCATGCCTGAAGGCACGCCGTTCAACAAGGTCAAACGGACTGAGGAACTGGGCGCTCGGGTCGTGCTAACCGGCGCTGACTTTGAGGCGGCAACCCTCGCCGCATACGAAATGGCCGACGCTGAGCAATTGACATATGTGCATCCGTTTGACGATCCGCTGGTTATGGCGGGTCAAGGCACCGTTGGCCTTGAAATGATGGAGGACCAGCCGAACCTGGACACGCTGGTCGTACCCATCGGCGGTGGCGGGCTCATCTCCGGCATCGCGACCATCGCCAAGTATATCAATCCAAACATCCGCATTGTCGGCGTGCAAACCGAAGCATTTCCGGCGATGAAGGAGCGGGTTGATGGCACACAGCTGGCGGGCGACAATATCTCGATCGCCGAAGGCATTGCGGTGAACAAGCCCGGCGACAGTACCCAACTGGTGGTCGAACAGTTGGTTGACGAGATCGTCACAGTGTCCGAGCGCCAAATCGAAAAGGCGCTGGTGACCCTGATGGAAATCGAGAAGGTGATCGTCGAAGGCGCGGGCGCGATCAGTCTGGCGGCGGTGATGCAATACCCAGATATGTTCAAGGACAACAAGGTGGGCATGGTGCTTTCTGGCGGCAATATCGACAGCCGCATGCTCGCCAGTGCAATCATGCGCGGCATGGCGCGTGACGGACGTTTGGGCCGCTTGCGCATCACCATGATGGATCAACCCGGTGCTTTGGCCATGGTAACAGATATTGTTGCGAAAATTGGCACCAACATCATTGAAATGCGCCACCACCGGGAGTTTGGGGCCATTTCGCTAAAACAAACCGAGATGGAACTGGTGATCGAAGCCAAAGACGAAGAGCATGCGCAAAGCCTGGTAACTGCGCTGGAGGCCGAAGGCTTCAAAGTGGATTATGCCAAAACCGTCTAGCTGCTTTGGTGGCTAGTCGCCAGCACCCAGCAGGCCAAGCGCCGAGTTCCTCGCCGCTTCACGAATGTCGTCGGCCAGTGTCTCGTCATCAAGCGTTCTGGATAAAACCATACCGCCAACGCACATAGCGGAAAGCGCAAGGCTTTCTCACGTCGCTCTGGTCCGTTGCCTTCCAGATTATTTTCAAACAACCAGCTCATTGCCTTTAACAATGAACCGTATGCCGCTTTCACCTCTGGAGAACCGCGTGCAACATCAGAAGGCAGAGCAATCATCGGGCACTGTCCGTCCACATCTTTTAGGTGTTCGGGGGAAAGATAGCTGTCAATCATTGCCCGAACCGTCTCCAGCCCGCCGTTCTCCGGGTCAACTCCGGCTTCGTCTCGCCAGGTTTTACCGCGCCCGGCTAAAAAGCTGGTTACAGCTTCGGCATACAGTTCTTCTTTATTGCGGAAATGATTATAGAAACCGCCGCGCGTAAGCCCAACCCCCGCCATCAATTGGTCAATGGATACAGCGGCAAAGCCTTCGCGGTTGAACATCACGCGCGCCTGTTCAACGATGCGTTTCCTAACATCTATCTTATGTTCAGCACTGTAAGGCATGGCCCAATTCCTTCATATTTCACACCATATCAGAACATTAAAATATGTTCTTGAACATATTTAAGTAACACCCAAACTACGTTCGCGAATTCAAACGCACACATTTACAAACAAGGAATGACAAATGAAATTATACAATGGCATGTCCTCCAATGGTGCCCGAGTCATGATCTATATGGCGGAAAAAGGGATTGAAATCCCAACCCACTCAATTGATTTGATGGCCAATGAAGGTCAAACTCCTGAATTTTTGAAGGTCAATGCACTCGGTCAGGTGCCGGTTTTACAACTGGATGATGGGCGCTACCTTACGGAAAGCGTAGCAATTTGCCGGTACCTGGAAAGCCTGCACCCAAGCCCCAACCTGTTCGGCGAAACACCGGAAGAACAAGCCTTTATTGAAATGTGGATACGCCGCATGGAGCTTTGGCTGTTCAATGTTGCCGGCGATGTTGGTTTGCACGAGATTGAATTTTTCAAATACCGGGTCGATCAAAACGCCGACTATGCTGCCTATTGCAGGCGCACACTTGTTGAACGATTGGCGTGGCTGGACGGCGAGATGGCAGACGGACGCGGTTTCATTGCCGGGGATACTTTCACCATGGCAGACATCATCGGAATGACCCTGTTGTTCATCATGGGCTTCACTCAAATTGAAATTCCAGCCACACTTACGAACGTTGTCCGTTGGCAGAAGGCGATGCTATCACGCCCAACATTCCCACAAATGCCGGGCTAAACTGGCGACTAAAGACAACAATCACCGGCTACCGGCCGGTGGTTCGGTGCGCTGCCAGAACCGCAAATTAGCTATAGCCGCATTGTTGCTATCAAGCACCACCAAGGCCTTCGACGCATGTTAGCCGACCAAAAGGTTGATTCTTTCGCTTGCACCTTGGGCGGTTGACGCTATATAAGGGGGCACGCGCAACTTCCGAGTCGTTGGGACTCGACCCTTTATTTTAACACGCGCACAAGGATTAGAGACAATGGCTAACGGCACAGTAAAATGGTTCAACTCAGCAAAAGGTTATGGCTTCATTCAGCCTGAAGACGGCGGCAACGATGTATTTGTTCACATCTCTGCAGTAGAAGCAGCAGGCCTTCGCGGTCTTAACGACGATCAAAAAGTAACATACGAACTTGAGACTGGCCGTAACGGCAAGACCTCAGCATGCGATCTCGCACTCGCTGACTAAAGTTTCGTTCATTGCGACTTTGAAGAAGGCTCGGGTTTACCGGGCCTTTTTTTATGGCTAAGGCGTTTGAGTGTATATATGTAAAAATTCTCAAAATTACTTAAAGGAAATATCGCTGACGTTGGATCACCATATGGATACTGAGGTAATGGCTAGTTTTTCAGCACTCCCGAATGATGTGCGCAACATACTGCTAGCTGTTCGCGAGCTTATATTTGACTGCGCAACACAAACGCATGAAATTGGTACAATTCAAGAGGTGTTGCGCTGGGGGCAACCATCATACATCACACCAGTAACCAAAGCTGGTTCCTTGATCCGTTTAGGGCAATCAAAAACAGGGGCAGCCGCTCTGTTCGTTCATTGTCAAACAACACTAGTATCTGAGTTCAAACACGCCTTTCCAAATGACTTTGTCTTTGAAGGTAACCGCGCAATTCAGATTGATGACTTGTCATCAGAAAAAGTTGAAAAACTCAAATTGATTATAACCCGTGCCCTTACTTATCATTTGCATAAAGGCGGACCGCGGGCGCGGGCAAACCGAAATGAAATGGATGCCTGAAACCCAGAATAACGCCCACATCATAGGACCGATGCACGCATTGGGTGCCGCTGACTAATAGCTCGACTTGATGATATTAAGAGGTCGGATTTACCGGGCCTTTTTTATGGTTAATTTTCCACGCGCTTATTGGTAAAGCCCATCGCCTCAACCTGCCCGGGCAGCATTATCATGGAATGCGGCAGCGGATAGTAACTGCTTGAAACAATGACCTGCCCGGCAAGGCGGTGCTCCAAAGCCTGCAGCACATCATCATATTTTTCTTCATATCTCTTGGTATGAAAACCATAGTTCATATAAAGGTTTATCGGGTTTTTAAGTCGCATTTCAGCCAGCAGCTCTATTCGACTCAAAAGTTCATCATCAGGTAAGACGCTGGGATCATAAGCGAAATACGCCCCGAACAAATGTGGCCGCGTAGTCATGACATACAGTGCAAACAGCCCACCGAACGAATGGCCAGAAAGCACCCGGCTGTCATTTGCCGGGAATAGCTGTTCAACTTCAGGAATCAATTCGCGCTCAAAGAAATCGATGAAGGTCACCGCACCATAACTTGGGCGATAATCGCGTCCGCGATTACCCATGGTGTGCACTGCCACCACAATCATTTCAGGCGCTAGGCCGAAAGCTGTCATCATTCTGGCATTGGCCGCGACAATGGCACCGTGGCGATACCTCTCGCCGTCAAGCGTGTAAAGCACCGAATAACGCTCATTCGTATCGTAGGCAAAGGGCAAATAAACCGAATAAGTCCGCGCCTCGCCCAGAACGACCGATTGCATCTGTCGCTGGTCACCCGAGCGCAGAAAGAACGTCATATAGATAGCAATGAAGGCAACGCCCACTCCCGTTGCCCAAAAAAATAGCTTTCTGAACTTACGGAGCACGGATTTCCTGCCGCCTGTCACCAGATACGCACGCGGTCCTCGGGCGCGATATACATCTCATCGCCTTCTTGCACATCAAAGGCTGCGTAAAACTCATCCATATTTCGGGCCATACCGTTCACCCGCAAATACATGGGGCTGTGCGGCGCTGAGAGAAGCCGCTGACGCAGACTTTCCTCAGTACGCTTGTATCGCCGTCCCTGCGAGCGACCGAGGAAAAAGCGCTGCGGACCGGTAAAGCTGTCCAATATGGGGGCTTCCTCGCCGTCTAATGAGCGTTCCCACGCATGGAAGGCCACAATCATACCCGCGAGGTCGCCGATATTTTCGCCTAACGTCTGACGGCCGTTCACATTCAGGCCCGGTAGTGGTTCATATTGGTCAAACTGAGCTGCAAAGCCGTCACCCAGCACATTGAATGCTGTGCGGTCTTCTTCAGACCACCAGGCCTGCAAGACACCGTCACCGTCATATTTGCTACCCTGGTCATCAAACCCGTGGCCGATCTCGTGACCAATGATACTACCCAGTGCGCCGTAGTTCAGCGCTGGGTCTGCGTTAGGGTCAAACAGCGGTGACTGGATGTAACCAGCCGGAATGAAAGCTTCATTGCGCGACGGGCTATAGAAGGCGTTTACCGTTTGCGGGCCAGTGAACCATTCCAGTTTGTCGACAGGCTTGCCCAGCCGCGCCAGGTCTTGCGCGTGGTCAAACGCACGGAATGCAATCACGCTATCAAACAGATTGTCGCGGCCAATTTTCAGGTCACTATAGTCGCGCCATTTTTCCGGGTAAGCGATTTTTGCGTTTATTTTCGCCAGCTTGGTACGTGCGGCCACCTTTGTTTCTGCGCTCATCCAGCTCAGGTTATCGATACGCTCCCCCAGTTCGGCGCGGATATTTTCAAACATTTCGTCCACAAGGCGTTTGGATTCCGCAGGGAAAAACCGCTCGATATAGATTTCACCGACCGCCTGATCAAGAATGTTGTTCACATAAGCAATCGCACGGTCTTCACGGCTGCGCTGTTGTTTTTGGCCGCGCAGTACGGTGCCAAAAAAGCCAAAGCGTTCCTCGGCGACGTCATCCGACAGGAACGGTGCGTTCGACGCCACCAAATGAAATGTCAGATAATCTCTCCACACATCGACCGACGTTTCAGCGAACAATTTCGCCATGCCGGGAAAAGCTTCTTTTTCACGAACAATGATCTGGTCGATGTCGCTGACACCATATGCGCCTAACGCATCTGTCCACGGGAAGCCAGGTGCATAGGCCGACAGGTCCGCCGGCGTCATGGGGTTGTATGTGCGGTCAGCGTTGCGGCGCTCTGCGCGCGACCAATGGTTGGAAGCTATGGCTTTTTCCAGCGCGAACACTGCTTCTGCCTTTGCGCGGGCGTTGCCTGCGCCTAACCGGGTGAAAATAGCTTCCATATAGTCGATGTAGGAGGCGCGCAGTGTGCTCAGTCGCTCACTATCGCGCTCATAATAGCTTTTGTCCGGCAGGGCGGTGCCTGCATGAGTGGCATAAACGCCGTAGTCGCTTGGGTTTTTGGAATCGATGGCGATGAACATGCCAAACAGTGAGCGAGCACCCAAATCACCAGCCATCATGGCCTGCGCCACGTCTGTATGCGTATTTAGGGCGGCAACACGGTCCAACATGGGTTGGAGCGGCGCCATGCCTGCCGCGTTCACACTGTCGACATTCATGTAGGCGGCATACAGGTTGTCTATTTTCTGCTCGTTACTGCCAGCCGTTAAATTTTTGCCCTGTAGGTCAGCAATGATGCTTTTGATGCGGTCATCGTTGCGGTCGCGCATGATCTGCGAAAAACCAACACCACTTCTATCGTCGGGGATTTGGGTTGCCGCGAGCCAGCCACCATTGGCGAACTGAAACAGATCGTCTTGCGGGCGGGTACTGCGGTCAAGCGCATCCATTGGGTAGCCCCAAGGCTCAATCACCGGTTTTGCGGCTTCGGTCATCTCTGCCTCATGATTGCCGGCCTCGTCTGCGCTGCAGGCTGCTAGAAACCCCGCCAGTGCAAGTGCCGTGAATGATTTCCGTTGTGTCATGGTGCACCCCCTTGGATCGAAATATTTCCAACAGCACGCGGCTAACCATTGTGGCGGCAGGCTGCTGTTGATCCCACAGCATTCATATACTGCAGGCGCTAGGTTGGCCAGAAGGAGTTACTGATACTTTAGTTGAGAGGCGTTCCCACAACAGCGCTTTAAGCGAGCCCTTTGACAGCTATCCACTCACACGACGCTATTTCACGGTTGGCCAAAAAAGCCCATTTGGTGAAACCTGTTTATTTAACAAAAGCCTGTTTATTTGGCAAAAGCCTGGGCGTAGGCGGTTTCCACATGAGAAAGCCGCTGTCCCACCGCATCGCATATGCCCGCAGGCTTGTCGCGGCAGGTAAGCCAGGCGTCGGTCAATTTTTCCATATGCTTCGCTGCCTTTTTCAACTCACCGGATTCAATTTCCAGCAAGGCGTAATCTGCCCGGGCATCAAAATGTTTAGGGTTATAGCGCATGGCTTTGCGGAAGCTGGCTTTCGCCCAATCAGTTTCACCCTGCAGCGCCTGGGACAGCCCCTCCATATACAGAAGGATGGCCATCACCTTGAGTTCTTCCTGATCAGCAAAGCGCAGGTCAACCCGAAAGCTGCCCATATTAACATTTCCCTTAAACTCACGGAGCGCATCGGAGCTATAATTTGCCTGAAAATCCTCAAATTTGCGCACACGCTTGAAATATTTTTCGACGGCCGCATAGTCGCCCGCCCGGAAGGCAGCAAAGCCTTTACCAATGCGCTTCGACATATGAAGCAGGCCATCGACGATAATCTCTTCGTCAAATGCACTATTCAAGCGCTTTTCAGCGGCTTTGATGCCAGAATCCTGAAGGTTGGATTTAGCGGAGCCTGCGTGCGCCGGGCTCAGCGTCAGGACGGAAAGACTGCCTATAACAGCGATCAGAGCGAGGGTTTTCATAGGCCAAGGATTAGCAAAATATCTTGGTGTTGTAAATGCGACCACAGTTTAGCGGAAATGGAGCATCCAACAAACTGAACGCCCTCACCTGTACAAGAAGTTTAGACAGATAGTCTATTCTGCCGGTATACCCTTGTTTTCCTTGTCCTCATAATCAGCCAACTCGCCCGCCAAGGCGTTGGGCGAACGGGTGAATTTCGCCAGCGCATCATAAAACACAGGTATGATGAACAGAGTGAAGAAAGTGGCTATCAATACGCCAGAGAAAACCGTAACCCCGATTGTACCGCGACTATTAGCGCCAGCGCCTGTAGCCATCATCAGCGGTACCGCCCCCATGGCAGTAGACAGACCAGTCATCATAATCGGGCGCAAGCGGGTTTTAGACGAATTGATCAGCGCATCGCGCACATCCTGACCTTCATCGCGCAGCTGGTTGGCAAACTCAACAATCAGGATACCGTTCTTGGCGGCAAGCCCGATCAGCATTATCAAGCCCAGCTGACTGTATATATTGAGTGTTCCGCCCGCCATATATAGCCCAAACAAGCCCCCGAGCACTGCCAGCGGCACTGTCAACATGATGATAAACGGGTGGATGAAGCTTTCAAACTGGGCAGCCAGCACCAAAAATACCACCACAAGCGCCAGAATAAATATGAAGATTACGTCGTCGCCAGCTTCCTTAAACTCGCGGGTTGCACCTTTGTAATCGATACTGGTCACATCGGGCAGTACTTCGCGCACTTTGTTTTCCATCCATACGGTGACATCACCGATGGTATAGCCTGGGGCCAGATTGCCGGAAATGGTTAGCGCGCGCACTCGATTGAAACGCCGCAGGTCGCCCGAACCGGAATCCTCGCGCACAGACACCAGGTTTGACAACGGCACCAGTGCGCCGCTTCGCCCAGAAGCCACATGAATATTTTCCATATCCAGCGGTTGCCTGCGGTCGCTGTCTCGCGCCTGCAGAATAACATCATATTCCTCGCCGTCCTGCACGAATGTAGTCACTCGTCTGCCACCCATCATGGTTTCCAGTGTGCGGCCAATAGATTGAATTGAAACACCAATATCGGCGGCGCGATCGCGGTCGATCTGCACCTTGAATTGCGGCTGGGTTTCCCTGTAATCAGCATCCACATTCACCAATCCCGGGTAATCAGCCATTTCTTCAAACATAACCTGTTTGAAGCGGCCAAGGTCGTCGTAGGTGTCCCCGCCGATGACAAACTGAAACGCCTCAGAACCGCCGCCGCGCCGGGTGAGGCCAGAGGACTCGATCGGTATCGCCATCGCACCGGTTACGTTTCTAAGCAACTTAGGGTGCAACTCATTCAGTATTTCAGTAGAGCTACGCTCGCGCTCATCCCACGGCTTAAGAATAATAAAGCCAAAGCCACCATTGCCGTCTACCCGCACAAGCAAGCGTTCAAGCTCGCCCTTTTCAATATAGGGCAATACTTGCTCTTCAATCTTGCTGGCTTGATTTTGCATGAAGGCATGACTGGCACCTTCGGGGCCACGCACCCGCATGAATAATGAGCCCCGGTCTTCAACCGGTGCAAGTTCAGACGGCACTTTTTCAAACAGGGCGAATATCAGCAAAAAGCATGTCATGAAGCAGGCTGTAACCAGTAGCTTGTTGTTAATGCAGACTAATAAGAAGCGGCCATAACCGTCTTGAACTTTAGTAAAAATTCGATCAAGAAATTTAGCGAAGGCTGGCTTTTTGTTCCGCCGACGGACCAGTTTTGAACACATCATTGGTGTCAGTGTCAGCGCAATCAGGCTAGAGAACACCACCGCCGCGGTCATGGTAATGGCCAGCTCGCCGAACAGGCGGCCCACATTGCCGGACAAGAAGAAAATCGGCACAAAAACACCAATCAGCACAAGCGTGGTCGCAACCACAGCAAAGCCAACCTGACGCGCGCCACGATATGCCGCGACCAGTCCCGGTTCGCCCTCTTCCACTCGGCGATAAATATTTTCCAGCACTACAATGGCATCATCCACCACCAGACCGATAGCAAGCACCAAGCCCAACAGCGTGATCAAGTTGATACTTACGCCGGTCAACGACAGCACCCAGAAGCTGGCGATAATACACACGGGCACCGTCACGGCGGGTACAATCACAGTTTTGATGTTGCCAAGAAACAGGTAAAGCACCAGCACCACCAATGACATGGAAACCGCCAGAGTAAAATAAACCTCCGAAATGGCTTTTTCGATGAAGACAGACGTGTCGAATGCCACCAACAGTTCCATGCTTTCCGGCAGGGTCTCGCGGATACGTTCCATCTCGGCCTTTGCACCCAACGCCACCGCAAGTGTATTGCCGGTAGATTGTTTGATCACTCCAAGTCCGATAACCGGCTCACCGTTTCCGCGGAAGGTGCGCTCCTCGCGCTCAGCGGCCAGTTTAACGCTGGCAATATCGCCCAATCGTACAAAACCGCCGTCTTCGCCTTCTCGGATAACCATGGTTTCAAAGTCTTCAGCCCGGGCATATTCGCGGTTCAGGCGCACAATGGTGTCTCGCTGGATCGATTCCACAGTTCCAGCCGGCAATTCCACGTTCTCTGCGCGCATAACCGCTTCAATTTGGCTAACAGTAATGCCGCGCGCGGCCATCGCTTGTCGGTCTAGGTCAACTCGAATAGCATAGCGCTTCTGCCCGCCAATACGCACACCCGACACACCATCCACCACAGACAATCGGTCAACGATGTTACGTTCTGCGTAATCGGTCAGTTGCAACACATCCATAACCGGACTGGTCAGGTTAAACCACAGAATAGGCTGGGTATCGTTGTCTGCCTTGGCCACCTCGGGTGGCTCCACCTCTTCAGGCAGGTTATTAAGCACACGACTTACCCTGTCCCGCACATCATTGGCACCGCTATCAATGTCGCGGTCCAATAGAAACTCAACGGTAATATTTGACCGGCCATCGCGGCTGGTGCTTTCGATCGCTTTGATCCCCTGCACACCAGCAATGGCGCTTTCAATAATTTGGGTAACCCGTGTTTCCACCACCGCTGCGTTGGCGCCGGGGTAGTTGGTGCGAACACTAACAATCGGTGGGTCAACATCCGGAAGTTCCCGCACCGGAATATCGCCGAATGAAATAATACCGAACGCCACCAACATCAGGCTGATTACGGTGGCGAATACTGGTCGTTTTACTGATATGTCCGATAAAATCATGAGTCTGCCCCTGCACTTGCTCTGGGCCGCTGTCGTTTACGCTCGCCGTCCTCACGGTCCGGAACAGCATCTCCGGCTTCACGCACCCTCATGCCTGAACGACCAAGCCGCATGGTGCCTTCGGTAACCACCCGTTCACCGGCAACAAGCCCGTCGGTCACTTCCACATAACCCGGGCGGCGAATACCAAGAATCACAGTGCGCCTCTCGGCCACCCCATCCTTGGCC
>JAAHTG010001254.1_pt1 | contig 12041 bp, 15 predicted proteins | sample 6116081 | NCBI WGS metagenome assembly JAAHTG01 (sample SAMN13939989, study PRJNA603662) | sponge metagenome | isolation source: marine sponge | host: Mycale hentscheli | place: New Zealand | collected 2005
GGTGATGACGGCCTTCATAAGGATTGTCCGCCTGATTGAGACCTGGCAAGCACGGCTTCCACCAGCGCCACATCCTCCGGCACATCAACACCGATTGACGGCGGTCCGTCATAGCTCGCCACATATATTTTGATGCCGTGCCACAGAGCGCGTAATTGTTCCAGCTTTTCGGCCTGCTCGGTCGGCGCGGGTTGTGCGGTTGCCAGAAAACGCAAGGTCGAGGCGCGGTAGGCGTAAATACCAATATGGCGCGCGTAAGGATAGGCGGTCAGCGATACACCTCCTTCACGGTTGTGGGGAATTGCCGCGCGGGAAAAATAATGGGCGAAACCTTCCTTGTCAGTGACGACTTTGCCCCTGCCTGCATCGAGGAGCGCCCCTTCTTCCTCAATAGGATCCGCGGCTGTTGAAATACCCGCAGACGGGCGGTCTTCCAGTGCTTTGCCCACAAGGCGAACAAGCGCCGGGTCGATCAAGGGTTCGTCGCCCTGAACATTGACCACAATCTCATCATCGGCCAAACCCATCAAGTCTGCCAATTCCGCCAGCCGTTCACTACCATTTTCATGATCAGCGCGTGTCATCACCGCAATGCCGCCAAAACCTGCAACTGCATCTGCAATACGCTGGTTATCGGTTGCAACGACCACGTCAGCGGGCCCGTCCGCCGCTAATACGGCGCGCCGCCATACATGTTCTATCATCGGCTTGCCGCAGATAGGTACTAGCGGTTTGCCGGGAAAACGGCTTGATGCATACCGGGCTGGTATCGCGATCTTCATTTGGCTTCAGACATATTCTTTTGGGTTAACAAGATCAGCAAGCTTCACCCCTATTTTGGATGCAATATGATCGCACGCTTCGCGCACTGCGCCGCGCCCGCCTTCCGCAGCAGATACCCAATCGGCGATATCTTTTACGTCCTGCACGGCGCTGCTGGGTGCCATGGCATAGCCAACCCTGCGCATCACATCTATATCGATTAAATCATCACCCATGAAGGCACAGTCAGCCAAGGAAAGACCTAGTTCGTCGCAGATATCAGAAAGCGCAGCGGTCTTATCGACGCATTTTAGCCTGCGCCTGCGAATACCCAAGTCATCAAGGCGACGTTCCAGCGGTTTGCTTTGGCGGCCAGATATAACCACGATTTCAACCCCTGCTTTACGCAGATACTTCATACCCAGCCCATCATGCGCATTGAAAGCCTTCATTTCCTCACCCTGTTCAGTGTAAAGGATCGTGCCGTCAGTCATCACGCCGCCAACGTCCAGCGCCAGCAATTTTATCGGCATAGCTGCTACTCCGTTACCAATGGTTCGAAGTTTTTGACCAAATCGTCGATCGCCTTCACCTGCTCCAGGTACGGCTTAAGCTGGGCCAACGGCAACGCGCACGGGCCGTCACATAGTGCTTCATCCGGGTTGGGGTGAGCCTCGAGGAATAAACCTGCCAAGCCAATTGCCATACCTGCACGGGTCAGCGCAGCGACCTGCGAGCGACGGCCATCAGCGCTATCGTTACGGCCACCAGGCTGCTGCAGGGCATGGGTGGCATCAAACACTACGGGTGCTAGCCGTTTCATAACATCGATGCCCAGCATATCAACCACCAGATTGTTATACCCAAAACTGCTGCCTCGCTCGCAGCACATGACATCTTTTTTTCCGCTTTCTTCGAACTTCTTCAGGATATGAGACATTTCTTGCGGAGCCAAAAATTGCGGCTTTTTCACATTAATAACCGCAGGTGTCGACGCCATCGCAGCCACTAGATCGGTTTGGCGCGCAAGAAAGGCCGGCAGCTGAATAACATCAGCCACTTCCGCCGCAGCGCTGGCTTGGCCTGGCTCGTGAACGTCGGTCAAAATTGGCACATCTAATTCGCGTCTGATATCCGCCAATATCTGCAGCCCAGCTTCCAGCCCGGGGCCGCGAAAAGAGTGAACTGACGACCGATTGGCCTTGTCGAAACTGGCCTTGAAAACATAGGGGATACCCAGCTCGGAGGTAACTGCTTTGAAAGTTCCCGCTATATCAAAAGCCAGATCGCGGCTTTCAAGTACATTCATACCGCCAAACAAGACAAAGGGATTGTCATTAGCGACTTGAATTTTATCAGCGATTAAAAGGCTACGCGCCATAGCCGACCCCTTCAGAAAGTTTTATAAACCGTTCAATCACTTGGCTACCGCGCCAGAACAAAAAGCGCAAGCATACAAATTTATGGCACCGTCGCCCCTGACATCAATTGAAACCGGTGTTGTCAAGAGAACTTGGGCCCGCAACGGGCCGCGCGATATGACAATCGAGTTTGACGATTGTTTCATGTTGGGAGACACAGGCAACGGCCAGGTCAAATTCAGATACAAAATGATAGAAAATTGATGTGTCTGTTAGTCCCCTTGGAGTTGGCGATGCAAGTTTGAACCTACCGTCTCGGAAGTCTATTTCAATGCCTCGCAGATAGGGCATCAACGTGCCATTTTCCATTTTGACACAGGCTTCCTTAATCGACCACAGGGTGAAAAATAACATCCTGCCTTCACTCTCGGGCATTGCCTTCAGCATGTCCCATTCCCGCGCAGGAAAACGTCGCTGGGCAACCCGTTTCCAATCGATATGATGGCCTGTCTGTTGAATATCGATACCAATCGGCGTGGTCTCGGCCACCGCTATTGCAGCAATACCTGCTTCTGCCACGCCCGAATGGGAGACCGAAAAAAACGGTGGCTCGTTGTCACCGTAGCCATCGAGAAAAACACGCCCCGCCCCTTCCTGCACCAAGGGAACAGCTGAACCAACAAGACCCATGTATTCACCAAGTTCCTGGCGCAGCATAGTTCTGGCGGTCACGAAAGAGGGACGCGCGGCCCCGTGCATAGAGGCAAGGCGCACATGTTCAGCAGCCGACAACATTTCCTGTCCGCCCAGCGCCGGATCTGCGGCCCTGATTTTCAGTTTTATCTGTTCGACGTCGACGTTCATTGGCAACTCAATGTTGAAATAAGGGCTGAGTTTACGACATTAGCCAACAAAGGAAACCCGGATTTTAGCAAGCTGCTAGTATGTGGGTGCATACACAGAAGACAACCGATGGGCGAGAACTATTGAGATGCGAATTACGTGGGGAAGGTAGAAGGGGAAGGAATTTGAGGGAGGTCTAGAAGAACTAACAATACATAAGCCCCGGCGCGGTGCACCAGGGCTTATGACTTGATTATTTATCGTGCGCGCAACTTAGAATACGAAATTCGAAATCGTCAAACCGTCTAGTGTCACGTTTGAAACGAACACTGTGGAACCACTGCCCAAGTTAATTAACACACCAGAAGTACCATCCTGCGTTGTTTCAACCGACGCTTCTTTTACATCAAAAAGATTGGTGAAGTTTGTCGGTGTGGCAGACACATTAATAATGTCATTGCTCAGATCAAAATCGACAACTGTATTATTGCTGTTGGTATCGGCCCCAAAAACAAATGTGTCAGCACCGGCCCCACCGTTCAACAAATTGTCACCGCCACCGCCCGCAAGAGTATCATCACCAGCACCGCCGCGCACAGTATCGTTACCTGCACCAGCTGTCAGGCTGTCATTGCCCGATCCGCCGAATATTTCATCTGACCCGGCATCCCCTGTGACCGTGTCATTGCCGTCGCCGCCAAACAATTCGTCGTTGCCCAATCCGCCGGTCACGCTGTCATTGCCTGTGCTTGCGAAAACGGTATCATCGTTGCTACCGCCATCAATGGTGTCATCCGCGTTACTTGAGCCTTTTCCGCCATAGATAGTGTCATCACCATCAAGGCCTTTAATATCATCGCAGCCCTCGCCACCGCCAAGAACATCATTACTACCCGCACCAAATACAATGTCATTTCCTGTACCGGCATATGCAATATTGATCCCATCCGACGATGAGTTGCCCACCTCGTTTTCGTCAACCACACTGTCATTATCGCCGCCGCTAGCTACACGGTCGCCCCAACTTCCAGCTACGATCGTGTCATTGCCGGCCCCACCAAACAAAACATCCGTTCCGTCTTCGGTATTGGTATTAGATGAAGAACCGCCAAACAAATCCGAGTCAGCTCCACCACCAATAATTACATCGTTATTTTCACCGCCAGCGAATGTCTCACCAGCTTCTCCACCAGTAAGTGTACTGCCTCCGGGGTCAGCTGTTATTGTGTTTTGCGGCGTCACTGTTAGGATAACGTCCAAAGTTACCGTTTCACTCGTGCCGGAGTTAAAAAGTGTTACCTGCACTGTTTCGGTCACATTGGAGCCGATTGTGTTCAGTGACGCGTTAGCCGCAAAAGTCAGTGAATCGGTTGCCGTATTAACGGTTAATGTACCATTTGTAGTCTGCACGACACTACCATCAGAAACAGTAACACTACCAATTTTAGTGATCGCCCAATTTGCTGCGGATGCTGCGTCAAAGGGTGAGCCTGCTGCCGGTGCCCAGTTAAATATTTGAGTTGTTGCGATACTTGCCGCTGCTGTATTATTGCCAGCTGTGGTGCTCATGTTCAAGTCAACCACAACCGTTTGATCGGAACCCGTCGCGAGCGTAACATTGTCAAACACAAGTGTTTCAACACTTGCCACAGTATCAGTACCCTCAACGCTGACAGTTAAGCCGCCTGCCACGGTCCCCGTAATATCAGCCGCAGCGTCAAGATTACCACTAAACACAGCAGTATCTGCACCATCACCACCGGTAATATTGTCATTGCCCGCACCACCGTTCAGGCTGTCATCTCCGCGCGCTCCGTCCAAGATATCATTGCCATTGCCACCAATGAGAGTGTCATTTTGGATATCAAACTGCGTGTCACCAAGTAGACTATCGTCGCCGTTGCTGCCGTTAATGGTGTCATTGCCGGCAAGGCCATCAATAAAATCGTTACCTAATGTACCGGTCAGGTTATTATTGCCAGACGTACCTTCCACAGAAGTATCCGCATTAACGGTTACAACAAGCGGTACATTAACTGTAGCACCCGTGGTCGGGTTATTCAGTGTTACGGTCACATTCTCAGTTTGAACATTAGGATCATTGGCCTCATCGGACCCTGCGTTAAACACAATAGTATCCAAAGTAGACCCTACAGAAGTAACCGTGATTGTACCAAGGCTTACCGTAACGGTAGAGCCTGCACTCACGGTAGTATTGTTAATCCTTGTAATATTCCACTCAGAAGCAATACCAAGGTCAAGCACGTCGGTAGTATCAGTTGGTATCCACTGAAGAATAGACGTGGCAGGCGTATTCGCTGCAGTGGTATCACCAGCATTAGCGGCAAGTCCAAGGTCTAGGCCAATATCCTGATTGGCTGTGGACGACAAGGTCACATTGCTAAACTGGATCGTTTCAAAGCTGGCATCAACAGTATCAGTGCCTTCAACAGCAACAGTCAGGTTACCACCACTTATGCCGTTGATGTCTGCCGCGCTATCCACATTTCCAGAAATAATAACAACATCAGTACCCGCGCCGCCCGTGTATGTGTCATTTCCAGCACCGCCGGTAAGTGTATCGTTACCGTCACCACCAATGAGAATGTCATCGCCGTTATTAGTGGTCAGGCTATCATTACCGGCACCACCGTTTAGGCTATCGTTACTGGAACCAGCTCCATCATCATCAGATATGGTGTCATTATTATTACCGCCCAAAAGCGTATCCTGGCCTTCGCCACCAGCAATTGTATCATTGCCACCGTTACCGGTAATACTGTCGGCACCAGTGCCCCCAGTGAATGTTTCATTGTCATCATCACCGGTCAGAGTTTGACCTGTATTATCCGCTGTAAACGTGGTGTCTGCCGTAACAGTTATGTTCAGGGTAATATCCGCGACAGATGTGCCACCATTTTCCTGTACCCGGATCGTCACAGTTTCCGTTTGATCTGCCGCAAGATTGGCTGCCGAAGCACTCGGTGTGAACCGAACAGTTTCCTCGACGCCGTCACCGTCAGTATCCAGGAATTGCAAATTACCAATTGTACCAACAGCAACATTGGTCGCAGGTGCAACAGTGGTGAATGTGCCTGAATTTCCAGACGGATCACCACCTGTAACCGTACCGTTGATATCCCAGTCATTATTGGTGGAAGAGCTCGATAGAACATCAGTGGCACCTGGACGCCAAGACAGAACAGAACCAAAAATAGTGTTATTGGTTGTGGTTGTCGCATTCGTACTAATATCAGCTCTTGGCCAAAATCATCATTGGCTGTGCTGCTGAGCGTAAGACCGGTACCATTTCCAAATACAATATTCTCGACATTACGAACAGTGTCAGAACCCTCAACGTTAATAGTTAGGCCGCCAGCAAGCGTACCTGTGATATCACCAACATTGTCGATATTGCCATCAATGGTAAGCGTATCTGTATCGGCTCCACCATCAACAATATCATTACCGAGGCCGCCGATGAGAGAATCATCACCGACGCCGCCATCGATACTATCATTGTCATTGCCGCCAGCAATCGTGTCGTTACCGGAACCACCCAGCAGGGTATCGCGTCCAATATCACCGGTCAGGCTATCATTGCCAGCGCCACCATCAAAACGGTCATCGCCGTTACCACCGTCAATGATATCAAGGCCATCATTACCAGCCAGACTATCGTTACCGTCACCGCCAAACAAGCTGTCGTTGTCTGCATTACCGCCGATGGTATCATTACCGGTTCCGCCATCAATCTGGTCAGCACCTGCGCCGCCATCAAGCGTGTCGTTGCCTGCATCACCAAAAATGCTGTCATTGCCCGCACCGCCATCTACGGTGTCAACGTCGTCACAACCAAACACTTGGTCGTTGCCGTCGCCGCCGCTAATGCTGTCTGTGCCTGCATTACCAACCAACACGTCATTGCCGGCATCACCGTTCAGGGTATCGTTGCCTGTACCGCCAGAGATATTATCAACACCACTACCGCCACTTATGCTGTCATTATCCTCGTTACCGAAGATAGTTTCAGCGCCTGTGCCACCATTAATGGTGTCGTTGCCCGCCAAACCATTGATAGTGTTATCGTCTGCGTTACCGGCAATAAGGTCGCCGCCAGCTGTACCGTTGATAGTTGCCATAGTAGTGCCCCAACTTCTTTACTGAGAAAACAAATTTCCGGCAGGCTACCAGCAACATTCGCGTGCGTCAAACGTAACTGTGGGGTGATATCACGGTTTTTAGCTGTGGAATCTGCGGTTTAGCACATTTTTGCAACAGTAAGAGTCGGTTAGGGAATTGGGGAATTTTAAGGAAAAATGAAGTGAGGGACCATCATGAAGCGAGTTATTGGCCAAAACATCAATAAATTTCATTTCACTAGGGGCCAATTAATTAATCATTCAACATCAAACATAGCCCCACGCCGCGCACACACGGGCGTCAAAGTCTCGCGCTGCGCGCAGATGCAGAAGCTCCGCTTGATCGTATTCTATTTGGATATTGTACAGGTCCCGCTGTGCTTTCAACGTCGCTTTCTGAATTTTTTCGTCTTTAAAGGCTTTGATAATTAGTTCCGCGCCCAAATTAATTATTGCTGCTGCGGCGATAGCGGCATTCACCAATGTCACCAATCGGCTCAACGATTTAGCGTAATTATTGTCCTTTCCCCATTTTGCCTGCACATCAATAAACAACTCTGTCATCGACTTCGCATCATTGATTAGTGCCTCTTTCACGCCTCGATCCACACCAAATATCGCATCACCGCCAATTGGAACGAGATTCGAACCGGCTTTTCTAAGGATGTTGCGGGCGCGCTCAACATCCACATCATTCGACTCTAACCGTATGAACGCATCTAGAGTTCGCTTGATCACCTTCTGCCGATCAAGAAAATCAACCATCTTGGCAGCCTCGTTAACTTTGATGTTGCTCAAGGTACGACAACTTTCACATTCCCGTTTTTGTCCGACCACCACATTCCTGTTCAAGCTGCGCTCCAAAACCGTTGCGGCATAGTCCGCCAACGGCTTAAAGACTGGCCTTCCACCCTCTTCACCGGTTGCCGCACATGCTTCTGCGTGAATACGCCCAGCGACGTCCAGAATTTTGTTTTTTGGCGGAATGCGATAACTTTTCTTCATCTCGTCCCAGACAATACGTCGTCCCCAACCACGCGGACCGAGCTTTTCCAATAGCGCTCTAATTTCTACAACCGGATCCGACTTTAGGCGAAAATGACCGACATTGTTTTGGGAAGGCAGATAGGTCCATTTCCTGCCGTCCCGGCGCAACTGTTCTTCGACAAAAGCTTTCATTTGTGCAGGAACAGTGCTGGTAAAAGCCTGATTTTTCGCATCCCAAAAGCGGCCAACCGTGCGTAGCGACATGGTTACGATAAATCTATGATTTTTATAAGTTTCCGGTATGTCCACCCTATCGATATAGCCATAATAACGGGACTGACCGGCTATGAAATTGCGCGGCAACGACACAAACGGAGGGATCAGATAATCCTGATTTGTTCGTGTATTCCTGATCGCAATTGGTTCGTACAAAATTGTCGTACCGCCAATTGCCTCCAGCTTTTCAACCGGGGAGCCTTTCAAAGCTTTACGCAGGCTTTCAATGACCTGCCCTTTTGGTGCGACCTCACTTGGAAAAGCTGATCCACCATTCCTCCGAATTGGGTTGGCCTCGATGTAACGCTGGACGACGGCGCCGAAAAAATTGATCTTGCCGTCCACTGGATACTTCCGTCCGCCAAAACCAATTGCATTAAAAGCCGCCTGCATTTTGGCAACATCATGTATGTTGTTCCTGCCGCCGGGCCCAACACTTTCCTTAAGGGTAAATGTCACAGGCTTGGTCCTTCAGGGTTAAGATTAATCTAAAAAGTGTTCTTTTTTGTTCTTTCAAAATGTTCGTGATACAGAAGGCTGGTAGCCACGAGGACACGTTGAGCATGAATGCTAAAAAGCAATTTTCACCAAAAGCCAAAGTATGGCTCACAGTCGCAGTTACTGTCTTGCTTGCTAGTAAATTGGCACCATGGATTTATTTGGAAATGACTATAATCGAGCCAGAGCCATTTACCGTACCCTTTTACACCGCTGCTGGAGAAGATACAGCCGCATTGAGCAGGCTGATTATGGACAACGATGAATTAATACGAAAGGCAGGAATAGCTGGACCGCAAGGCGCGGCCTCTCGTGTAGAACTGAAGGTGTTCTATCAAAAATTAATTACCTTGGAAGCATCGTTATACAATGAATTTGCTACCAAACTGCCTGCGCAAAATGGATTTATAGAGAACAGTTTGCAAGCTGAGTATGCGGCCGTGCAAAACGCCGCTTGGACCTATCGTTCAATGCTAAAAGCTATTCTGGCGCTTGATTCACTGGAAGAGAGCACCTCTCAAGAAGGGGACTATTTTCCTTTGCAGAGTTACAGATATTCTACCCGAAGAGATGATTATCAATTTAGCCTTTTGGCATTACGTGGAACTTTATCCAACGGACACATAGATTATATAAAAAGGAAATTCGATTAGATAAGCCTACTGATAGTCTACCGCTTCCCCCGCCAACCATCGCGGCCAACGCCCTTCAGCTTTTCAACTGTGCGCAGACCGCCGAGGCCCAGCATGGCCATCAACACGGTAATCAGTGTTTCGGTGCCGTTCAGCGCAGGCGGTTCAGGCATGTCGGCAAAGAAAGCCAGCCGCAGCCAATTCAGCAAGTCATACCCTAAAAAATGCCAAGCCAGCGAAGCACCGCATGTCCAGCCCACAAATGGTCGCCACCCGGCGACAAAAACCGAAGGATGCTGTGCCTCGGCCTTGTTGATTTCCAGCTGAGCCAACCCGGCGCGCAGCATTTCCATTTCCAGCTCATGGTCAAACTTCCTGCGCGCGTTTTTGTCCGGTATCAGCTTATCCAGCGGACCTTTGATTGCATCCAGTATCGTGCCAATAATCGGAATACTCACAGCACCCTCCAATCCAGAAATGCGGCAAATAACAAGATCAAAGCAAAGCCACCTATCGCGCTAACGGCAAAATCCCAAATGAAATCACGCAGCATGCTCACCTCCTGCTTCTTGCTCGCCGCCTGGTTCTTGTTTGCGATCCGGGCTGTGCAGGCCGGTTTGCACTGTTCGATCATGACCGTTGCGTATGATGGTCAGCACCTCGCCTCGGTTGCCGCCCAAACGCTTATGCGACACATGCAACCATTCCGCTCGACTATCTTCCCGCACCCGAACCTCATAAATAAGCTGATCAAACCCGATATCCGCCGCTGCGATGGCCGAAGCCGCCTCAAAACAGGGAACGCCGCGCACAAGTATGTCCGCTGCCTCACCGAGCAGATGCTGGCTGGTGGCCGCGCCGCCAACCAAGCGGTTCAGCGTCACGCATCTAAAGCCGGACGTGACGACGACGTATTTACCAAACAGCGCGCGAACCGGCTCCAACACACCTGTCGCCAGCGCACGCAGGTTGGCCACTTCGGCCTCCTCGCGCGGAATGTTGTACAGCTGAAATTTCTCTGCGGTTTGGCTTTTGGTAAATTCACTAAGGTTGAAATGCGGGCTAAGCTTCATGCGAACATCAATCAACGCAGGTGTGCGTCCCGGCAGGGTATAGCTGTGCGCGCGGATGGCTTTGTCCATCATAGCAACCACCCCAATTTCTCCGCGAGCAGAAACGCCAACAGCGTGCCCACCTGTGCCAGAACCAACAGCATCAGCTTGATGACAATAGACCAGCGTTTGCTGCATTCCATTTCGTGACGCTCAATACGGTCAAACGCCAGCGTTGCCTTCAACAGCGCGGAGTTGGCTGTGGTACTGCCTTCCAAACCCAGATTGAGCGACGCATCGCCGAAACCGGCATCATACTCTTGCTTGGTGCCAATAACACTCATGACAACACCGCCAAACTGATCGTGACAAGCCACCCGGTCGCAAGGGTTGCAAATACGGCGATGAAGCGTTTCTTCTCAAGCCCATGCCAGCGCCAGAAGGCAAAAGCCGACAGCGGTGGCAACGAAAACATGCTGTCCCATTCGGTTGCGGCCCGCTCCGCCCCCATTCCCCAAAACAGGGCAAGCAGTATTAAGGCCCATACAGCCCCAACGAGCACAGCCGATACCGCCAACACCCCAGCCAGCGTTGGCGCGGCATAAAGTGCCGCAATCAGCGCAGCCCGCTTCAGCGAAGGCCGGGTATAGAAAAAGCGACCCAAGCATACGCTCAGGGCCGCTTTCACTCTCGCGATTGAGTTTTTCATGGATTTCAGTATCCCCGTATCTTAGTCGAACAATATCGACGCTGTTTCTAGGCGCACTCTGCTAGAACTGATTACCGTCATAGACAGCCTGTGCTATTTCCTGGATTTCACTCTCTGTAAAACCGCTGCCGGTTGCACCTGTTGCACCCGTTTCGCCCGGTGGGCCTTGAAGGTTTATTTGCATTGACCAGCTACCGCTTGCCTTGACATAAACTTCGCCGCTGGTGGTGTTCAGATAGAAGTCGCCATTGCTACCAAGACCGGATGCAGGCGCGCCCGCACCGTTATGCCATGTGGCACCTGGGGTTCCAGCTGCGCCGTCATTGCCGTCTTGACCCGGCGCACCATCTTGGCCGTCTGTACCGTTTTGACCCGGTGCCCCGTCCTGACCGGGCGCGCCGTCCTGACCATTCGAACCGGCATCGCCTTTTTCGCCGACAATCTGGATAGCATTTGACCAGTTGCCTCCACTGAGCCGTTGGCGCATATATTTGTCGCCCACTGCAAAAACGCCGTGCCACGACGAGGAACCGTTAACCGAATATTGAACCTCAAGGCCCGACCCACCAATTTCTGAAGGCGCACTCCATGGGCCAACAAAGGTCCCGATGTTGTCATGCAGGCCAAGCGACATCCACAACGGATTGCCGTCAGCTATCGTGGGCGCGTCGCCCCAGTCAGCAGGCAATGGGTCGGTGAGCGTCAACGGCGGCGTTCCGCTGTAACGCCTGAAAGTATTCTTGACAAACCCGCCGCTAACACCCGCACTGGCCATCAGC
>JAAHTG010000811.1_pt2 | contig 12020 bp, 19 predicted proteins | sample 6116081 | NCBI WGS metagenome assembly JAAHTG01 (sample SAMN13939989, study PRJNA603662) | sponge metagenome | isolation source: marine sponge | host: Mycale hentscheli | place: New Zealand | collected 2005
GCCCATATTATTTTCTCAAGCCTTGATGCTGAATCGACAATTATGGTTTCAACATCAGCTTGCTCAGTTACCCAGTTTATTGCCTCAACAACTGATTTAACACTCTGAAGCTGATCCTCATCAACTCTATTTACGTCAATCTGATATGAACCACCCTCAATATCAATAATAACAGGCTTAGGAGCACCAACACCAAATGTTGTTTTTCCAATTCCTTCTACACCAAACAGGCACATAAATTCTGGCTCTTGTTTTTTTCCACTACTTAATTTGAATTGTGACATCAGCTTCTCCATTTAAAAGTTTTTCTAATTTGCTCCAGACAAATCCAGGAATTGATTTTCTATTTGCCCACTGTTTACACGGAGCAACATCATCGTATCCCAAATACGCAGCAACCTTAATCCAGCCATGATGCCTAGCGTATCTCTTAAGCATCACAACTCTCTTGTCCATTTCTTTCTGAGTTAGTTTTTCTTGCACTTTTTATCCTTGTAATTTTGTTATAGAGATGTTTTACTTCTGTGAAACAAACTTCGTCAAGGATAAAGTTTTGGACAGAAAAAAAATACCAGATTTTGAAAGATATGAAATAGACAGGTATGGATCTGTCTTTTCTATGATAAAGACTCCAGAAACTCTACTAAAGCTAAAAAGAACAAGAAAGTGTTATTTGACTGTCAGAATTATGTCTAATAATGGCACAAAAAAAACCTTATCTGTTCACCGCCTTGTGGCAAAACTTTTTATTGAAAACCCAGAAAACAAGCCACAGGTTAATCATGTTGATGGAAACAAACAAAATAATCACGTGTCAAATCTTGAGTGGTGCACAGCAAGGGAGAACGTAAGACACGCCTATGCAAGTGGACTTGTTAAGGTGGGAATTGAAAATATTAAAAATAGGTTTTCAGATTTTGACATAAAGACAATGAAGGAAATGTTTGATAGCGGAAGAAGTGTTAGAAGCATAGGAAAGCACTTTGGCGTTGGTCATAAGCATATATCAATGATATTAAAGGGTGAAATTTATACTAATTCATCAATTAAAAAAACAAAGAACCTAGTTAAGCCAAAGTTTACATATAACGAAACCATGGTTATGAAGTCCATGAGGAAAGATGGGTGTTCATACAGAAAAATAGCTGAAAAATTTAATTCAACACATTCTACAATAAAGAGGTATATAGATGGAGCAAAATAGCGATGAATGGCTGTCTTGGAGACGACTTGGAATTGGTGGATCTGATGCACCAATCATACTGGGGCTTTCGCCATGGAAAACGGCCTATCAGTTATGGGAAGAAAAAACTGGTCTTGTAGTAAATGAAGATGATAATAATTACATTACTCAAAAAGGACACAGACTAGAACCAAGGGCCAGAGCACTTTACGAAATAGAAACTGGAATATCTATTCCACCTAAATTAGTTGAAAGATCAGATCGTCCAGAACACAGAGCGTCTATGGATGGCTTATCAGAAGATGGTAAAAAAGCTGGTGAGATTAAGTTTGTTGGTGCAGGCGAAAAGTGGCAAATGGCAATTGATGGTAAAATACCTGATTATTACTACGCTCAAATGCAATGGCAACTTTTTGTTACTGGTGCTGAAACCAATGATTACATAGCGTATAACGATGATGAGAATAAAATTATAATTATAACAGTTGACCCTGATATTGAATTCATTAAGGATATGGTTAAAAAGGTTGATGCATTCTGGAAACTTGTTCAGGACAAAAAAGAGCCTAAACTTTCAGATAAAGATTATAAAAAAGTTTCTTCAAAAGAGATGAAGGTTGCAATCGATAAGTATGCTGAGATTAAAAAAGAAATTAGTAGTCTTACTGAAGATCTTAATGAACAAAAAGAGATAATCACTAACCATCCAAGACTCAATCACAGAAGAATGGAACATGGTGGAATTAAGATCATAACAAAGAATAAGGCAGGGAGTATTGACTATAAAAAGATTATGGCCGAACATCTGCCTGATTTAGACTTAGAACAATATAGAAAACCAGGAACAACTTACAAGGAGATCAGAGTTGGCAAGTAAAGAACCTAGAACTAAAAGTGTTTCTGTTATTGGTGGAAAGCTTCACCTAACAGAGAGAGAGTTAAAGCACCCAAAATCTGGAAAGATGACAACATATGTTTCATTTTCTAATGGATCTGATGTATCAGGTGTTTATCTTGAACAAGAGTCAATGAAAGAAATCGCTGAATTTTTCAGCAATAAAAAAGCGAAGGGAGCTAAGAAATAATGGAAACTACAACTATTAACGAAAACCTAATTGTTTTAACAAATGACAACATCAACAACCCAATGTTTCAACAAGCAGTAGCGAAGCTTAAAAACATGCCTCTAACTGCTAAGACAGCCTACAATATTGGATATATCGCTAAAAAGGTAGACACAATTACAAAGCAAGGTAGAGAGGTGTTTACTAAGACTGCTGAAAAGTATGGTAAGTTAGATGAAAACGGAAACCTAGTTCCAGTTACTAATGAACATGGTCATCCTGTTCCTGGTACTTTTGAATTTAAAGATGACGAGTCTAAAGATGCTTTTGAAAAAGAGTCTAAAGAATTCATGGAAATGAAACACATAATCAGCAAAGATAAAATGAGTGTTAGTGTTCTTGGAGATGCACCTCTAAGTGCGAATGACATGTCAGCTTTAGCACCATTGTTTAGCGACCTTGACGAGTAAAGCTTAGGGCCCGAAAGGGCCCTTTTTATTTATTCTTCTTCATCATCTTCCATTTCATTATATCTATCCCTCATATCAGCAATAGACTTAACAGCTTTTTTAGCCGCAGAAGCTTTCTTCTTAAGACATTTTTCGACGTACTTCATTTTCTCTTCGTCTTTTTTTATCTCTTCAGCTTCGATAATAGTTCTGGCAGCATCCTTGATTTCGTACTCATGATACTTTCCATACATTTTCTTTTCTTCTTTTGGTGAAACAGATTCCATTATTCTTCCTCTCTATTTGAATTGATTAACATTCTTCTCCAGATCGATCCTGGAGCTTTATTTACTAGATTTTCTGCTTTATATCCAGCCTCTGATATGCCTCTCATTGCCGCTGGAGATCCACCAAGTGCTCCAACTGCCATACCAGCAGCGGCACCAAGTCTTGATCCTAGTGATGGTGCAACTTCCTCTGCTGCCTTGGCACCAGCACCAGCAGTTAGTGCAATTCTACCTGTAGACACAACACTGTTGCTTGATATTGGTAGCCAGCTAGGATCAATCATTTGTTCTGAGGCTCTAAGTAGGCTACTATATGGCTCTATGTCGGAATCGATTCCATATGATCTTATATTTTCATCGATTTTTCCCATGGCTCTTTTAGCTGCCTTTCCACGCTTTGTTTTTCCATATTCATATAGAGTGTCAAAAACTTTCTTTTCACCAGTAATGTTACTCTTCTTCATTAAGAGATTATCGATGATGCCCTGATCTTCAAGAAGTGATCCATATTGCTCTCTTGCATATTTTGCATCTAGCCCATATGCGTCATCGATCTTTCCGTTAATATCACGATAAAGGTCGCTAAGTTTTCCAGACTCTATTTTTTTAATCGTTTTTTCTTGTCCCGATGATTTGTCGAATATTGTCTTTCTTCCAGATCCAGTCTCTTTGATGGCCCTTTTAATTCTCATGGCCTCTTCTAGGTTTACCTTGTCTGGTATTTCACCAACAACATTGCCAGAACCATCAACAAATCCAAACGCATCTTTATATACCTCATTAAGAGAGTCGTATAAATCCCTGTTTTCAGGCCTCAGTCCGATAGCACCGTCTTCAGTAACTATTCCCTTAGATTCTATATCTGTGAGAAGATTCCTGATCTTTTGCTTTTCTCCAGATATATCAACTATCTCCCTTTCAGGAGCAAGACTTGCAAAGTCTTGCGATATTCTTTCTTTTCTAAGCCTCATTGCATCAGTGTATTCATCAGCAACATTATCAGAAAAATCTACAGGATTTTCGTTTATTCTAAGTATTGTCTCTTTATTTTTAACAAAGTCTTTTACACTGCTTGGATCGGCACCACTAATCTCCCCAAATGCCTTCATTCCAAGATTCCTAGAACCCTTATAAACCTTGCCAGCAGTCGCACCAACAGCCTTGCCTAGCAACTCCCCAGTAATATGACTTGGAGCCGCAACCAATGCAGCGGCTTTTCCAGCCTTACCCATTTTACCAAGTTTTGTAAGTGCTGATAAACCACCACTCATATAGGTAGTTGGATCAAGAGCGACATCACCAGCAAATCCAAGAGCCGTTCTTGCTGTGCCATCTTCCATACCAGCTCTGTCAAGATACTCTTCAGTTGTTGGTGCCTGACCCTGAAGTGCAGACATAACATCACCCTCTCGAGTAACTGTTGGTCTATCAAGTGCCATATTTGCAAGATCAGTTATGCCAGCAGCAGAAACTCTTCCGAGCCCACCAGCATAATCAAGACCTCTCAATCCATAGTCTAATATTTGAGATCCAACACCAGGATCATCTTGCTCGACAGGCTCCGTTTTATTTTCGGACTCCCATGGTGCAGAACCAACTTCGAACTCTTCCTTTTCCCACGGTGCTTCACCAACCTTAAATTCTTTCATTATTGCTGAACCCACTTGTTTCCAACTTTTTTATATACCTTGCCATTCCACTCTTTAGTCTCTTGCTCATTGCTTTCACCTGAAACATCTAGAGTCCCAAGATCTCCAGTGCTAAATCCAGCCTTTTGATATGAATCAACAGAGGTATTATATTTGTTCGCCATTGCGTTTTTAAGGCTTTTTATCTTGGACTCTGCTTGCTCTTTAGTGTCACCAAGCCCAGGTATAAATTTTAAATATTTCTCATAGTCTACATCAGTTAGTTTACCGCCCTCAAGTGCTTTACCAATTGTTTGGGCCTGGAGCTTTCTTCTGTCTCCATATATATCCTCAGAAGACCCTGGTATAAATCCAGATCCCCATGATCCAACTCTTCCAAGATCACCCCTCTGATCTCCGACGCTTTCCTGCCAGTCCTTCATTATAGAGTCAGCAGTATTGTACTGAGTCTCCACATCAGACAACTCATTAACAGCAGAAGAGGTTAAGATCTTTCCACTTTTTTTAGCGTCAGCCTTATTCTTACCAAGTGCAGTCAATAGTTTAATCTGATCACCAGTTAAACCCTGTTTCTGCTGAAGCAGTTGTTGCCTTAAAGCATTTAGCTTAACGCTATTATCTTTAGGCTTCATTGCCATTGCCATCTTGGATAGGCCCCTATCCTTGCTTCCAGTTACAGTATCTACTAGCATTGCAAGTGGAGTTAGATCCATCTTTTTTGGCTGATTCTGTAGCTTGGCAAGTTGTGCTTCTTGGCCAGAAATTTCTTGCTCTCTTAGTGCTATATTTTGTTGTATTAAATCAGATAAAGATGCCATATTTCCCTCTAGTATAGTCTTCCCCATGGGTTTTGATTTTGTGCAAGCCCTTCAACATAATCAGCAGTTGGATTTCCACCTTGAGGTCGCATTAAAGAAACGCCCTGTTGTGGTTGCTGAACAACTGGTGCAGAAGACATTGTGCTAACACTCTGAGAAACTTCTTGTTGTGGAACAGGCGGCTTACCAGTAGGAGGTTTAACACCAGCCTTATCAAACATTCCCATTTGATTAGCGGCCATTGCACCCATCATTCCACCTTGAAGGGCACCGCCAACAGCACTTGGCTCAGCCTGCATTTGTCCCTTCATTCCAGTCCATGGTGAATATCTTGTGATTTCTGCTTGAGCTCTGTTTTGTCTTCTAACGTCTTTCTTTTGCTCGTTTGCCTGAAGACCTCCAGCTACAGCACCAAGTGCAGGAACTAAAAGATTCCAGAAGCCACCATCGTTTCCGATAATTTTCTTCATGTCATTTAAGATAGATTTAAACATAGTTATATTCCCTTCATCATTGTTAATACGTTATTGTTAGCACTAGTTGGCATAAATCCAAACTCACTAAAGATTCTCACTTTATGAGAAAACATCATTCTGTTTGCTTCGTTAATAAATACGTTACAAGTCATTCTGTCGCAGTAATAATCTTTAGCATATAGCTCTGCATCTCTAGCAAGCTTTAGTGCAACACCAGTATTTCTAAATTCCTTACTGACGTAAAAATCAGTTACAAAACATTCTCCATCATTAATAAAAAAAGCAATAATCCCACCTGGTCTATCCAGGACAGTTTTTCCTTCCTCATTAATCATGTAATCAATCCAGTTTTTCATTAAGTGCCGCCAGCGATTCGTCAATTGATAACTCTTCATATTCGTCTGTTTCAAAGAAATCTGAAAAAGTGTTGTCAATAGTCCTCATTATATGGTTTTCATTTCCTACACAGTACACTGTGTACTCACCTAGGATTTTTTCAGATAATTCAGAGTCTTCAACTCGGATCCACTTGCCAGCTTCTTTTACTGCATGTGAACCAGTAACCCTATCTCCATTATACATATAAAGATCTGTAGTTAGTGATTCAGACTTAAAGAAGACCTTACCACCATCTAAAAGTTTCTCACCAAGCTTGATAAATATGATTGGCTTTTCAGAGCCATCTTCCATAAGGAAAGAAGTCTCTCCAGTAAAGCAAGCTGCCTTAGCCTGTGCATCAGCAGACTTATCTGCTGCGAACGCCTGCATATCTTCACCATAAATATTTTGACCAGATAAGTTCTGATCCCTAATGTCTTGCTGAAGTCTATTAATATTTCCCTCTTGGATCATCTGACCAACCTGACCGACTTGCCCTAGAAGTTGATTTTTCATTGATTCATCTTGTTGAGATATAGCAAGGTTTGCAAGTCTTCCATCACGAGATATTCCCTGATTTCCACCCATTAACTGCCTAGATATGTCACGATTAAGACGCTCACGAGAGCCCATTCCTGCACCACCACGCATTGCTAGGTTTTGCATACCACCAGTAAGTGCTGAGCTTGCTTGTTTTTGAAGAGAGTCCATTGCTCCCTGTTGCATAATTCCCTGTCTTTCACGAGCAAGTTGTGCAGATCGAGTGTCACCTTCAGTCATTGCTTTTTGCTGAAGAGCTAAGTATTCTGGAGTCATCGTCTGCGTAAATCTCTCGTCAAGATTTCCAGACTCATCTCTCATTAATACGGTGTCAGGTCTTTCCTCTCCGTATCTATTGAGTCCGCCAGCAACTCTCATTAGACCATCAGGCCCAACAACCATTTGACCAGCACCGCTTTGACTAACTCTTTGAGCTAGTGCATCCTGCTGTGCTTTCTTCTCAGCAGCCTCTCTCATTTTTTCTGCTATTCTGCTAAAGTCCATTAGCTTAACTCCTCATAGTGCATCATGTTCGGCTCAATATCTGTCTCACCATCAGGTATCATATTTGACAGAGTATCAACCATTCTTCTTCTAAGTCTTTCAGTCTGGTTATCCCAGTATCCTGTATTCGGATGACCTTCTTTTTCAAGGCATCTAAGCTTTGTACTTGCTATAACAAAATGAACAAACTCTGGAATATCACAAACATCAGAATCGGCTTCTAACCTATTTGCGTTTCTAAGATACCAGACTCTCATCATGTTTGGATTTGCGTCTGCTTCACGAATAGTCGGAACAAAATACATTTGCGGTTGTCCAGCTACACTATTCTTAATTAGGTATCTGTAAAACTCAGTAGATCTGAATCTTTCAGTAAGTGCAATATCTGAGAACTTTTCAGACTCAGGTATTCTAGCAATTTCATATGTTTTTGACTGATCATCAGAAAAAATTATCTTTCTGATTTTGTGTGCATAAATATCTTCTGGTAAATCATATAGAGCAACATCGGCTTCTAGCGGAACAAAATAATCAGTTAGAAAATAGTCTTCATAAATACCATGAATTTCTGCCTCAGCATCGTCTATTGACTCATTAATATAATCAATTATCTCTTCAGGCTGAACAAATATTTCACCCTCGAGATCTAAATCCCTCTCAACCTTTGTTCTAATTTCTGATAATGTCCAGAACTTCGCCATTAGATCTTATCCCATGTCATGTGCAGATCCCAGTTGTCGGAATCCGATACTTTAAGTTTATCAAATCTTACCAAGAATGAAAGGATTAGCTCACTACAGATTAAGCTTTTGAAGTTTAATCCTGCGTTGTTAACCTTTTTTAGTCCTAACATTTTAAACATTAATCCCACTATCTGTAAAAAATCGTACTTTTTACCCTCATGCTCTTCCATCCAGGTAAGAAATCCAGCTCTTGTTACATCAACTTCTCTGGTTTTCGTTCCAACTATTTCATAATCCTCAAAGAATTTATCCTCTCGGATCTGCCTGAAGCCAGAGAAAGAAACATCAACTATCTTGCAAGCACCAGCTTCAGACTCATATCCCATAATCATGTGGCTATATGCACTATCTTTAAATGGATTCATCCCCTGGAATACCATAATTAGCCAGGCAATAATTGGAAATGGATGACCCTTTGGTCTTACCTGGAAAAAATCAACTCTCATACTATATTCCTAGTGCAATTTCAAGTCTCAACTTGAACTCGTCTATTTCTTCTTGTGAAAAGTCCTCATCTGCTATGGTTGCTGATAGCTCCGAATAGGCAATCGTTAAAGATCCTGTCATCAGAGAAGTAATTAACAGACACTTCTCATCTAGTAGCCTTGTTAGTTGCTCAGGTGTTTTTTGTCTGTAGATATTGTTAGCTGCAAATTGTCTTAATAGTAAATGGCCTTGCTCCATTGCCCAGACCATTACGTTCTTCTCAATACCTTTTCTAATCTGCAAGTCATAAGAAGGCCCTAGTGCATTAATAATTGCCGTTATTTGATCATGCTCTTCTGACGTTAGAGTTCTGCTAAGGTGTATTTCTGTATATGTGTCTTGGTTCTCGTCACTTGGCTTAGGGTATCTTGTCTTTATCCCAGTGCATACATCACTAAATGGTATTCTTAGTGCAATCGCCTCTGTTAGAACTTCTGGATCTATAATTTCATGGTAAACTATTTTCTCGCTCATTAAGCAACCCTTTTAATAGTTAAATAGCAGTAAAACATTCTTGCAATATTGCCAGCCGTTGAAGCTGCATACTCAAAGGCCAGTGACCCTGTTAATGTGGCCAACTGAAATCCAAAAACAGGAAAAGTAAGAGACGTGTAATGCCTCTGATCTGCCCCAGCATCTTTAGGTTCTTGTCTAAACTCTTCACCAAACTGAACCCCATTAAGAAGCAATCTTCCCCTAAAGTCCTGATTGGCTACCGAGTAGCCCCATACTATATTAAGATTGACCTCATAGATAACAAATCCTGAGATAGTTGATACATCATAATTAAGTAGTGCGTATTCATCAAATGTTGTTGTGTTGTTTGTTTCATCGGCTTCGTTAAGTGCTGCACCGAAGTTTTGTCCGTAAACAGCCTCAAAGGTTGTTGTTACGCCATTTTCATCTGTAATCTTTGGCTTGCCATCAGTTGAGTCAACCCAGATTTTATATCTTCCAGCATTTGGTGCATCTGGAGGCGTTGCTCTTGTTGGAAAATTTAGCGTCCCATCACTCATAATACATATCCTTCACCATCGATTAATAATTCTTTATCAAACACGTTACTTTGATACTGAAATGTGTTCCCAGCAGGAATGGTAAATACATGGCGATAATTTCCTCTCCTGTAGAGTCCATCATGAATACACCAATCACTTACATCATTACCAAATTTTCTCCAAATCAATATTCCGTCGTCTTTATTTTGGACGTAAACTGTTGACTCTGGCAAATTTAATCCAATTGGCTCATTAGGCCCACCAGTAAAGAATGGGCCCAATAAGTTATTTCCAGAGTTTGGATCATTAATTAAAAGCCCATGATCTATGTCATGGGCCCTATTTACATCAATTGTCATTAGAATTTGTTCTCAATTCTCTTCGCATAAACGTTAACACCACCTGGTTCAGTAGATGCAACTCTTAATCGCATTTCCTGTGCAGCACCAACACCGTTTACATCAACAGTAATCGAAACATTAAAGTTTGCACCAAGTCTTAACCTTGCAAAAACAGTGTCATCGGCACCTGTTGCATCAGCAGCAGAATGACCGTTGTGACCAGCGTAAACCTCAAAGTGCTTCTTGCTTGTTGGAGCTCCAGCATTTTCTACAGTTACTAGCCAGTGAACACTTGCGATTTCATCGACAAGAACCTGATCAACAGTTTCAACGATAGTTACAGCAGGAGAACTCGCTTGTCCGTCCTGGCTAGTTATCGCATCATCTAGCTCATCAATAGCTTGCTTAACAGTAGCGTTTTCAGAAACAATATCACCATTAACTGATGATGCACCAAGATCTGTAGAATTCTCTGGTCTACCAGAAAGAGATATTAAATCATCAACATTCGCATCAGTTTCTTCATATGCAGTTTCAATTTCTTGAAGAGCTTGCTTTACTGTTTGGCCATCAGAAATAGTTGTACCAGTAAAAGAACCAAGATCAGTAGAGCCTTGAGAAACACCTGTTAAAGTAGTTAAGTCTAATTGGTTTCCGTCAAGCTTCTCAATTGCATTTTCAACTGAGTTACCTGGAGCAACGTTTCCGTTAACTGGAGCATAACCAGCACTTAAAACGATACCTGTAGCAACAGACCAGTCAACGTCAAATAGCTTAACGATATTTCCGTTTTGGTACATTACACCAGCAGTATTCTCTTGGTTTGCTGGAGAGTCTGGAAGATAGCTTCTTACGATTAAGCCATCATTATCTTGAAGAGCTGGAGTAGCAGCAGCAACAGTAATATCGTTTGCAGCATTAACGGCAGTAACTTCAAAAAGAAGTGGTGTTCCACCAACTCCACCAAGTAAGAATTCACCAACAGCAAAGTCATTACCATCAATCCCTGATTCATTATCAGAAAAAGCAGTTGGATCTACAGATCCAGCAGCAACAACGTCACCAGTAGCGGCTCTTGTTACAATGTTTCTAAAGATTGGAAGAACAGAGCTTGATCCAGATCCATTTAGAACCCAGTCAGACGCATCTCCAACATTAGTTACTTTTTGATAAAGCTCACCAGTTCCTTCTCTTACAAAAAGTGATCCGATTGGTGCAGCGGCTTCATCACCTGTTCCAACAGGTGCAGTTGTTTTAGAAATGATGGAAACAAATAAATCAGAATTCTCCTGAAATATGTTGATCCCTCTTTCGATTCCAAAAAGTTCTCTTGACATGGTTAAGCTCTCCTTAGCTATAAGATCAACTTAGCAGAGTTAATTGCTAAGTTGACCGCTTCATTATTTGTGAATTTTATTTTCATAAACCCTGCGTCGTTTTCAACGTTAACGGCAAAGTTTATTCCTCCTGATATTTTAGCAAAAATCGAGTCACTTAGCGATCCATTTTCGTTTTTAATATTTATCTCGAAGGTTCCAGTCTTATTGTTTACATCATCCCTAACAGATACGATGTACTTTATTGTTTTAAAATTGTTGATAGATATTGAGTCCATCGTAGTAACCGAGCTATTCAGTGCATTTACACTAACCTTCTTCCAAACCGAAGCAGCGATAATATTATTGATAGTATCACCACTTGACCCAGAGTCTCCAACTCGAGACTCTATATCCTCTAATAAAACTTTTATTCTTCTGAAGTTTTCTCGGATATACGGATCATTCAGTTCTTTTATCAGTAGTTCGATCATGCATTATTACCTATTCCTGAGCCTCTAAACCCTTGCTGAGTTTTACCCATAATAGCGTAATGTAGTACATAAGTAATCATACTAAAAACTTCACCCTTTGGTTTGCCTTTAATAACCCATTTCTGAGTCCCAGAAGCAGTATAATTAGAAGCATCAGAGTACGTTAATACACCAGCAGATATATTCGTTATTTCAAACCCTCTAGTGTAGTTACCATTTTCAAAGCATATCTGATCATCCCTCTCAGGTGGTGGGGGGGCGGGAGGGAGGGGGGGGGGGTGGGGGGGGGGGGGG
>JAAHTG010000883.1_pt1 | contig 12016 bp, 10 predicted proteins | sample 6116081 | NCBI WGS metagenome assembly JAAHTG01 (sample SAMN13939989, study PRJNA603662) | sponge metagenome | isolation source: marine sponge | host: Mycale hentscheli | place: New Zealand | collected 2005
CAACATACCATGGGTCAAAATTCCTAATGTCGTGTCTGAAGCAAGCTGGTTGTAGCGCTCCATCAGTAGCAGTAACCCGGAGATAACAATGGATACCACCAGAATGGAAAGGGTTAGGTTGATTTCAAAAAAAAGCCCCAGAGCAACCCCTAGCAGAGCGGCATGAGACAAGGCAGCTCCAAAATAGGACATTCGTTGCCAAACTACCAAACAGCCCAGCGGGCCGCTGACAATTGCAACACCAATGCCTCCAATGAGTGCTCTGAGTAGAAAATCATCCATGATGATTTCTACTGGGATGATTTCCATTGGGATGACTTTTATTGGTTTGGCTTTGATGGGGTTGATCGGTGTGAGAGTGATGCTCGTGGGAGGGATGAGCATGAGGGGAATGAGCATGGAGTTCGTGGTCGTGAAGAATCCGACCATGCAAATCATGGGTGTGGTCGTGATGATGGGCGTAGATTGCGAATTTGTTGGCATGGGATTGGCCGAACAAGGCAATGAATTCCGGATGCTGCTGAACATGCTCAGGTGTTCCGCTGCAACACAAATGGCGATTGAGACAGACAACCCTGTCGGTACCTGCCATCACGATGTGTAGGTCGTGAGATATCAATAATACACCGCAATTTTGTTGGTCACGGATGCTTTTAATTAGAGTGAAGATCTCCGCCTGACCGGCAACATCGACTCCCGCAGTGGGTTCGTCGAGTATTAACAACTGGGGTTTCTTGAGTAATGCCCGGGCAAGTAAAACCCTTCTTAATTCGCCACCTGAAATGGCCTGAAGAGGAGAGTCTAGCAATGCATCCGCATTTACCTTTTTGAGGGTGATAAGCAATTGCTGAAGAGAATATTTGTGACCTAGCCGTAGAAAACGCTCCACTGTGATTGGAAAGGTTTCGTCGATATCCACGTTTTGTGGAACATATCCAATCCGCAGATTTTGAATTGATTGTACATGGCCAGTCTCCGGTTTAATAAGCCCCAAGGCGACTTTTACCAGCGTGCTTTTACCAGCTCCGTTAGGACCCACAATCGTAAGTATTTCTCCCTGTTGAACGGCCAGAGCAATATTTTCGATTAAGAAATCAGATTCTTTTTTAACACTTATCCCATGCAGACTAAGAAGGGGAGGATCGATATTGGATTTAGAGCCCGATGTTTCCATGGAATTATCGACATTCATGACTTGTTATTTCCTGTGAATCTGGCCTTTGCAATTTTGGGCATTGCAGTTTTGGCAGAGGCCCATTACTTCAACGGTTTGATGTTTTGCTTCCAATCCATGGTCGGACGATTTTTTCGTAATTAGCCGGGCAACTTCATCGTCTTCCATTTCCGTAATTTGCTTGCAGTTTATGCAAATCAGGAATTGGCTAATGTGGTGTTCCCCGGAATAGTCACAACCGATATAGGCATTAAGTGATTCAATTTTGTGAATGAGATGGTTGTTAAGCAGGAAATCGAGGGCGCGATATACGGTCGGTGGTTCGGCATTGCTTTTCTCCTGACGTAAAATCTTCAATATGTCATAGGCGAGAATGGGTTTGTGGCTGTGCCAAATAATTTCCAGTACCTTTTGTCGCTGCTCGGTAAAGCGGACCGAATTCTTCTTGCACACTTCCTTTGCGCGTTCTAACGCATTTTTGACACAGGCTCTGTGATTGTGTCTTAAACTCTGGAGCTCTGCGGGACGGTGGGGCAACGACGTTTCTCATGAGAGGAAATGTAATGTTATAATATAACAAGTTGTTGGGTGGAACAAATCTTCTTTTACTAACTGGAATATGATTATCCAGTTAGGATTTCCCTGGTTACGACTGCCCAATGTAGACAGGGTCTCCCCTAATTTTGGAGAAATTTATGGATTTAATCGTTGCTTTTCAGGGCGATTCCATGATGTTGTGCACGATAGCGTTTTCAGTTAGCAATGTATTGCGATTTTGGTTTCTGCTAACTGTAAAAATGATCATACCTAATAAAACCATACCAACGAATTATTCCAAATAGTGGATCTGACGGACTTTCTGGTTGTGATTAAATCAATTTGTTTTCAAATGAATAACCCCCGATTCAGTAAATACCGATTTTTCAAGCAATGTGTTTTTGCTGTTGCGATTCTTCTTTTTGGTTGTCAGCAGGGAACGCTAATGGCTACTCCCAAAGTCGCGGTCTCTACACTACCTCTGCATTCGCTGGTCAGCATAGTGATGGATGGGGTTGGGGAGCCGGACCTAATGATGCCGTCAGGGCAATCACCTCATCATCAGTCTTTATTGCCCTCAACGGTAAGAAAAGTCACTAAATCCGACTTGATCGTCTGGGTTGGACCTACCCATGAGGCCTCCCTCACACGGGCAATTAGAGGAGCAAAGCAGGAGGCTGTTGTGATTACGTTGATTAATGAACCTCAATTGATTCGCTTACCTGTGAGAACGGGTGATTTGTGGGACATGGATCATAACCATCATTCCGAGGACGATTCAGACGGACACTCCGACAAAGAATTCGGGGATGAAGAATCCGGGCATCAATTCCAGGCTGATCAGGATTCCGGTCGCATGGATGGCCATGTATGGCTCTCCACGGACAATGCAAAAACCATAATACGGATTGTTGCGGAGCGGTTGCGGGGCCTGGATAGGGAGAATGCTGGTGTTTACGCAAAGAACATGGCCTCGGCTTATGTTCGAATTGACAACTTACAACTTGAGTTAAAAGATCAGCTTGCTACTTTTGATGACCACTCCTATCTGGTTTTTCATGATGCCTATCAATATTTCGAAGCGGAGTTTGGCCTTTATTCAGCTGGGGTGGTTTCGATGAGCCCCGAGAGATCGCCGAGTGCGAGATCCTTGATGGGGCTTAGAGAATTGGTCGAGCAGATAAACAGCGAGCGCCAATTGGTATGTATCTTTCGCGAGCCCCAATTCAAGTCTTCAGCAATTGATATACTCGCTGAAGGTAATACGATTTCAGCTTTTGAACTTGATCCTGTTGGTATCGGAATCGATCCTGGTAAGGAGTTGTGGTTTACCCTTATGAAGAACCTTGGCAACTCATTTGAATTATGCATGGGAACACAAAATCCAGAAGCGGAAAAATAGAAATATGTATCAAATTATGAAATATACTGGGAATTCACTTCACTTGTGTATGCGATGATAAATCACTTTCTTTTGAGTTCCCTGGATTGGGTGAAACTCTTTGTGTTTTCCATATCTACGTTGTTTTTTTTATCTGTTTTTTCATCTGTATGTCATGCCGTTCTTCCAGATTTTGTTACGGTGTTTGAGGCTAATGTTGGTTCGGTAGTGACAATAAAAGTAGAAAAGGAAAACCAGAAAGAAGGCATGGATTCAAAGGACGATGGTAGCGTCTCACGCCATCCCAAGTTGGCGGAAGACAGCAAACTTAAACAGTTCTTCGAAAAACATTTCAATGGCAAACAGGGTCGTGACATTGCCATTGGGGCTGGGGTGGTGGCTACCACGGATGGTTATCTGTTTACTGCTTCTCATTTAGTCGGAAATGCAAAAAAAATCTGGGTATTGATGGACGAAAACATTAAACGTAAGGCGAAGTTGATTGGTAAAGACGGGCAGAGTGATATAGCGGTTATCAAAATTAAGGCAAAAAGGCTAAAAGTTCCGGTAATGGGGAACTCTAATCAACTTAAAGTTGGTCAATGGGTAATGTCTATTGGCACCCCTTTTGGATTTGAAAAATCAGCCTCCCAAGGAATCATTAGTGCTTTGAATCGTCAATTGCCAAATAGTACTTCGGTGTTATTTATTCAAACTGATGTTGCAGTCAATCCAGGAAATTCGGGCGGTCCGATCTTTAATACTCAGGGTGAGTTGATTGGAATCAATTCTCAGATTTACAGTAAGTATGGGGGATATCAAGGGGTTTCTTTTGCCGTTCCTATCGAAAACGCGTTAGATGTGCTTAAGAAATTCGTCAAGCAGTAGCCTATATCAAACAATAACCTATAGTGGTATGCACAGGAAATTGATTTATTATATGGGTTGGCCGACGAATCTGGTGCCACCAGGATTGTAAGTTATCTCTAATAGATTTGAATTCGACGAGCCACTGGGGAGATCCCGTTTATACATGGTTGATGAATTGTGATTGCTAGAACGACGTTAATAGGAATCTGTTTTGTTTGTTCCTTTTTATCCTTAATGAAGGGTGGTAACAGTGACTGGGCGAGAGGCATTGCCACGTTACTGATTGTTCCTTTGTTCATGCTGAACTGGAAATCGATCTACGATGACCATACCAGCAGCCTGCAAAGCATTTGGCCATGGTTATTAGTTTGGGGTGCCGTAACCGCAGTGGTGATCTTTCAGTTGATTCCGGGCCTCGGAAGTCTATTAGGTATCCCCTCAATCGGATGTTATGAATGGCTGGATTGCGAGAGTCGACGAATCTCTTCCTTTCCTAAGGCTACTGTTACGCATTGGTCGATGTTTACTGTCTATTGGATGGTCGTCTGGCTGGTTTCCCGAATGGCTTCTTCTCACATCCGATTGTTAGCTTTTTTTATTGCGGCATTGGCGATTTTTCAAGCTACCTACGGCATCGCGGTTTTCAGTTTGGGGCAAGAAACCATTTTTGGTATCTGGCCTAAGGAATACTATTTGTCAAATACAACGGGCACATTCGTCAATCGCAACCACTTCTCGGGCTTTATTGAGTTGACCTGGCCGCTAGTATTGTCCGTCGTTATGTTGCCGAGGCATAGACAAGGTTTTGACATTGCCATCGGTTGGCGATACCTCATTGCGCTCGTAATATCGTGCCTTTTTACGTTTGCGATTTTAGGTAGTCAATCGAGGCTTGGCTCTATTTCAGCTATCGTCGGTATTCTTGGCTGGGTCATTCTTATGAAGAGAAGAAATAGCACTGGAGTTAGTGGGTTGAGAAAGTTTGCAGCAATCGGTGTTGTACCTATGGTTATTCTGGGAGCATTATGGTTTGGAGTTGATAGCTTACTTTACCGTTTTGTTAATCATGGATTTTCCGATCGTGCACAGGTTTGGCAATCGCTATTTGAACTTCCTTCCACTATCTGGCTTACCGGTATAGGGGCTGGTACGTTTATTGATTTCTTCCGCCATATCCAAACTCCTAATCTTAAGTTGCTTTATGAATTTGCACACAGTGACATCCTGGAGTTCATATTAGATTATGGGATTGTTGGTACAGTTTTTATTTTGGTTGCAGCGATTAGGTGGCTAAGATATTGGTTTCCTTCGCATCCAAATCGGTTGGCGATAGGAGCATTAAGCGGAGTGCTGGCTATCGTTGTCCACAGTACTGGAGATTTCAACTTACATATCCCAGGAGTAGCGGTTGTGTTTTGGGTATCTCTTGGTATTGGAGTTAATTCGTCTGGAGGTCTCTCTGTTTCAAAGCGAGTATCTACGTCTGTTTAATTGGCCGAGTTTGTACGACAGTACCAGGGGTCGTGCCGCGAAACGATCCAGCCCAACGGACAGCGTACTATGCTGACATGCTTCCGTTCAAAGAAACTGGATAAACCAATTTTACTTGAGGCAGGAATACACTTAAGAAATTAACCAAACTGTCCAAACAATGGAGTCCATCTCTACAACAGGAATCAGCTGATTTCCCACAACGCCCCGAGGTCTCTCCCTGCAAACTGACTCATCTTGCGAATGTCTTCTCCGAGCTCGCAAGATAGCCTTTCATAGGTATCAGCTGAAACAGACAGACGGTCTACTTTTTTGCCTGAATAGTTTAGTTGTCTTTTTACCACTGGCGCAAGAAAATTGGGCACAAGAGGCTTCAAGTAATGGAAATACCGATATCCAATAGGCATAGTGTGATTATTATTTGATTTATTCTCATGAGGTAACTCCGATATCACATGTCGGGGTAGGCCCAGAAATTCAAATAGCGCATCCATTACAGGCTGCGGAGATTGAATAAGCTCTTCCAATACAACAATATGCCACTGGCTACGCTTCGTATAGGGGAAATACCGCTCTACCTGATAATAATATACCGACTACAGTTTTTTAAGCTTGGTGCAAGCTCGTAGGAATGCTCCAAAGGTGTGCTTGCGGGAATCCACCGATATTGGATGGCATGACGATAATGCGAGATTATGCGATCAACGGGATGACGGACAATGTAAATGTATTTGACGTCTCCCAACACATCATAAATCCGTTGGGGCACATCTGATATGACAGGCGCGCAAGTATACGCAGGCGATGCTTCGCCTACAGTTTGAAACCCTTCCCCTGTGACGAATAAGGATTTGTACCAGTCCAGCCCCTTATGCCAATTATGAGAAAAAAACCGGGGTTCTTTGGGGTCACACATAAATATGTCGGGATGCCTGGAAAGAGTCGCAGCAAGTGTGGTTGTTCCAGCTTTTTCGGCACCAACAATCAAAAAGTTGGGGAGCGTCATAGTGATCCTTTTGATAATACTGATAATACCGGTGGCTGATATTACTTAGGCGAGTGATGAGAGGGCAGAACTGATCGTAAAGATTAGGTTGAAAAACCTATTCTATCGACGTGTTCGCTACCTGTAAATCGAAATTATAGAATTAATTCTTAATAGCAATCGCCTAATATAAATCTGCTCTCTTTGAATAAAATGTAGTTTGGTGGTTGGATTCCAGTCCCGATAGCGAAGTACTTCAAAATCGATCCCGACTCGCAGAGCACCCGTCTCGTTCTTCAAATTTATAATTGAAAAGTCCATATCGATGGATTTTGTTATCTGTTGCTGGAGTTAATAATCTTACCCCTGTCATCGTAAATCATTTGAGAAATATCCACGCACTAGTATTTGCAAAAAAAATAGAATGCTCCTGGTATAGTGATTTTCCCCCAGATGTATACCAAGACCTGGACGAGATAGTTTTATTTTAAGCTGCTTTTTGAGTGAAGGTGTTGGGGTTTGATAGCTCAAAGAACTATGCGGTCTTTCATGGTTGTAGTGATATCTCCCCTGATCCGTTTTCTATTCGGCTTCTTCAATCGTTCTAAACCAATGTCGATTCAAATGCATGTACCCAAACCTAAGTCAATGAGAATAAACGCGGAGAATAAACGTAGCAAACTTGAAGCGTGTTGTCACCGTGTTTAAAACCTGGAGCAATACACGCCATTGTATTATATCCCAAATTGTTCACTTGGTATCTGAGATAAGCGTCCTGTTGAATCTCAATTTATTGATTAGAATGATCCCTACCATATAAAAGAAGTTAAGAACCAATCCTACGTGTATCAAAGTAGGAATATTTAGCGCAAACGGGAGTAACAGCAAAACCCCAATTAGCGAAACGCTGTAGACGATCTTTACTGGAATATACGGCCAGATCGTTCTCTCAACTATCCCATGATTCGTTAAGAATTGAGCAATATTCAAGAAACTAGCCCCAAGAAATAACAGGTACAAAGAGTCGGCATAAATCGTAAAGCTCTCACTCGCGAAAAAAGTGATAATAAAATCTGCAAACAGGTAACTAAAAATAATCATTACCAGATGGATTGAGAACAGAATAACCAGAGCGATATTTATGACAGTTGACGCACTGTTTTTTCTGGCGGTGTCCGAGCCATACCCGACTCGTCGAAAAATGATAGGGGTTACGGCTTGTCGGATTCCAATGGATATTGCGCTAACCAGGCTATAGCTAGTCATATACATTACTGAGTAAAGACCAAGGTCTATCTTAGTAAGCTCATAGGCTGCAATCCACCGGTCTCCCAGCATACCTAAATAAGAAAATAGTCCCCAAATACAAAACGCTCCTGTGTACCTGTTCATCTCCTTCCAGAATTTCTTTTTGACCGTTTGGTTACCACTCTGCACAAGCGCTTTTTTAGCCAATGGACCCATATAGATCCCAACAAAAACGGTTGCGGTTCGAATACAAATCATTCCCATAAAAAGAATGACAAGCGAGCGACAACCAAAATGGTAAAGCCCTACCATCCAGGAGATTTGCAATATGAACGCCACCAGGATAACAACAAATGCCTTTGGTTCAAGCTTTGAAATATTCAAAATACCGATAGCAATTTGTTGCATAGCGGTAACAAAACCATATAGTGTCGCCAGTAGAATCAACTCGAAACCCAGTTGAAAGTGTAAAATGCCAGAGCGATCTACTAGCATCAGCAAAATACAGCACACAATGGTAAGCAAAGCTAAAGGGGCTAACCGAGTTGCCGCCACTGACACAAGCTCGCTGAGCTTCTGGTCTTCCAACGCGCCCTGGAGGTCTCTCAATATCCAGTATGTAAGCGGTTGGATGAGAACAATATGAGTAAAAGTTGCAATCGCCAGTAGCAAAGCGAAATCAGCACTCCCTTCTATACCCAAGCTCAACACGACCCATTTAATCGCGGCCGCGTTTAAAACCACGATCAGGCCGTATGAAACCATGGGGTAGAGGAGTCTGATTTTTTTAATATCGATCACAGTAATTTGGTTATATCATGGTCAACCATTCAGAGCCGATGTATCCTTGGCCGATGTATTCTGGACAAACTACTACAGCAGCGTCTAATTGTATCGGTGATGTCTTCGTTCAAGGTTAGAAAAAAATAAAACCGAAGGCTCACTGACAAATTCATTATCGACTAGGGTCAGAAAGCCGGGAAAACCAGGATTCAATCTGATTCCTGAGGCGAGTTAACGCACGTGTATATACAGCGGACGCTTCTCCAGGAGTATGCGCTCCTTTGGGGTTAGTAGATAAAACATCGCACCAACTTAACCCTCTGTACCAATGCTGAGAAAAAGGCCGCGGGTCTTTGGGATCACACATCAAGGAGCTGTCTAAAGTATTGTTGTTCCGGCTTTTCCAACACTAATGATAAAAGCCTTAGGAAGGTGTCACATTTTCCTTTGCTATCTTTATTTGTGTATTAACTGCTGCGATGCCATAGGAAGCGATTGGCTACTAGTGGGTTTTATTTGTTTTGATTTATGAATCAGATAAACCCCGATTCCGATAACAGTCCAAAACCAGATACCCCCGTTTGGTCCTTCTAGAAACACATCGAAAGAGGCATTCACTTGAAAAAACAGCCAGTACCCTAACACCCAGTAACAGACACGTATTAGTGATGTCTGCTGATATTTTTTAAAAATATAGATACTAATAAGCATCTCAATCAGAAAACTAATATTCAGCAAAATCCATGCACCAGCAGCTAACACTCCCCCTCTTGCTAATATATTAAAGTGAATACTATGGGGTGAACGAAGGCTGGTATCGGTTCCTACGAGATAACCGTCATCAACGGAGAGGTTGATGCCATAGCCTTTCCCAAACCAAAAGTATTCTCCAAACACTGTATAGTGAATAATGTCGTTCCACCATAGCAGTCGCCACCGTTTTGTGCCAGATTTCGAATCGTCGTCAACTTCGGAAAAGATACTAATAATATTATCTATGACTGATTGAAAAGAAATTAATCGACCTGACCGTATCGCGAACTCTATGCCTGAAGCATAAAGAAATATCAGTGAAAGTACACTTATTGAGACAATAGTCGCGAGGATTTTTGATTTCGGTCTCAGTAATACTCCGAATATGATCCCAAATGCCAGAACTAACATGGAAGCTCTTGACGTTAGAGCGAGCAGAGCAGCAGCACAAATCCACAAAAGGATGAGCAATGGATTAAGCTTTTCTCCAAACAATTTGTAAAACAGCAGACTCGCAGCTAAGTGACATGCTAAATCCCCGGGCTTCACATGAAAAGCCACCTGATTATCAGGCACCCAAAGCAACCCACGAAATACATCTGGAAATAACGTGGGTATGGCAAATCCGATAATTCCCCAAATGGGAAGATATTTCATCTTTGAACTATAAGTCTTAATTAGCGGGTTCAAACTGGAGCGAATTGCAATTACAAAAATAACAATACTGAAGACAGCATAGCCCCAGATTACAGAGTCCCTAAGTACATCAGTTACATCAACTACGTCTTCATGCTCAAAACTATTGACCGTAGCCCATAGCCCGAAACATACATAAATAATGATAAAAAAAGACGTATAGTATTTAAAGAAAGCCAGCGAAATTGGTAGATTTCTGAGAATCTTGATAACACCCAAAACAAGCAGAACCTCTCCTATGAAAATAGGATAAACGCCCAGATAAGCGAAGGTCTTTCCTAGAAACGCGTATCCAAGCAAGCACCAGATAACGAGTCCATATGTTCGAAAAATCGAGTGGGTGCCCATTACAATTATCTGTCGAAATTGGCGTCGAGACGTAAAGCTCTCATGAATGTTGTTATGCAGCCTTCAAGCATCAGTGTTTTTTGAACAATTAGTGAGGTAGAACAGTGTTTGGATGACAAATTCGACAAATATTTCGACTGTGGATTAGTTTCATCGCGATCCTATTGACGATTATAGAAGGAAGCCTAATTTTGACCAATTGTCGCTAAATTCAGCGCACTTCTCTGAGCAATGAAATCAACTTGAGACGTCGAGTATTGATTGTATTGCAATTGACCATGAAACAGTTATATTTGGACGCGGTGACTTATTAGAGTACACTATTCTATCAAATCCTACTGGTAATCAACCCATTTTGTTCTTAATTAAGACAACGGCGAAAGCCCTCATGGTTCGAACATATATCTCTGCAGTACATCAATGGCGGTTGTAGATAATTGAAGATAAATATCAAAATTTGGATTTATACAGCTAGTTTTAGATGAAAATAATTTTTATGTTCCTACGACTCTTATTCATTCAGTTCTAATGCACCAAGTGGAAACCAATGGAATTGACCGGTGTAACATATTAGGGGTAAATGTTAGCGCAACTTTTATGGAGCAAGCTGTAGAGACCATGGAAAGGTGGATTCAGGAAGGCAGTAAGCAATATGTTTGTGTGACATCGGTTCATGGTGTAATCGAGAGCCGTTTCGATTCTAATTTGAGGCAGATACATAATCGGGCTGGTATGGTAGTACCGGACGGCGTACCGCTAGTTTGGTTCATGCGAGCCGAAGGCCACAGCCAAGTCAGCCAAGTCAGCCAAGTGTATGGACCTGATCTCATGCTAGCAATGTTGCAGAAAGCACAGATAAAACACTTTTTTTACGGGTCTTCGGACAACGCATTAAAACAATTAAAGGATAACCTGGAGAAACGGTATACAGGAATCAATATCGTTGGAATGCATTCCCCACCTTTTCGTCCGCTTACAAACGAAGAAAGCGAAACAATCGTTTCAGACATTAATCAATGCAACCCAGATATCGTTTGGGTTGGGTTAAGCACACCGAAGCAAGAGAAATGGATATCTCAACATAGAGAGCGACTCAGCGCTGCTGTGATTGTTGGCGTAGGTGCAGCATTCGATTTTCACGCCGATATCACCCCACAAGCGCCGCTGTTTTTTCGTAAAAGAGGTTTGGAGTGGCTTTATAGATTGAGCGTCGAACCTGGGCGATTGTGGAAGAGATATGTGAAGATTGTGCCGCTATTTATTTTTTTCGGTTTAGCACAAAAATTAGGAATAAAACGACTCAGTGACATTTGAGATATTTCGGCTAACAGCTCGTCCGTGAAGAGACCATACTACGGTAAATACATGCACGGAGTACTTATGACCAAGGTATCTATACCAACAACGCCATAGTCTGATTTAACATCGCATCATTATCGCCTTGCCTCATTGGGAAAGGCTTTTTATCACTGAATTCGCTAACGTGCTCAATGGAGGAGTTTGAAAAACAAATGTCTAATTCACTAAAACCTGTATCACAAGCATTACCCTTTACTGCCTGAATATTCTTATTCGGAGTCGACTGGGAGGAGGCGGATAGATTCAGGCAGATGATAGTTTTAAAGTGTTGATACCTACCATGCCAATTAGCTGGAGACCCTACTAAATCAATTACTGTCTCTTCTTGTATAGGTTCAATTTTTCTTTGCAGTAATCTAAATTGTCCTGATCTCCAGATTCTAAAAACCAG
>JAAHTG010000368.1_pt2 | contig 12013 bp, 7 predicted proteins | sample 6116081 | NCBI WGS metagenome assembly JAAHTG01 (sample SAMN13939989, study PRJNA603662) | sponge metagenome | isolation source: marine sponge | host: Mycale hentscheli | place: New Zealand | collected 2005
ATACAATATGAATTTTTTAGCTTTATAGATTTTTCAAGTACTGCTGGATATTTATTAGTTTCAAACACTTTGAGCTTACATAGTAATAGAGATTATGAAACTGCAATTGTTTATATGGATGATTATGGTAGAGCTTCTACAGCGTTAGTTGCTAACGACAATACTGTTTTTGTTCCACCATCTGCTTCTCCAGATAAAAATACCATAAAAGTTACATTAAGTAACTTACCTCCATATTGGGCAACTAAATATAAATTTGTTGTTAAGCCAAGTGAAGGGTTATATCAAACATTATATTCAAGTCAGTATTATGAAGATACTGAAGATGCTTCTGTTTTCTGGTTTAAACTTGAAGGTGATAATACTAATATAGCACAGACTGGTATGAACCTAATTATCAAGATGGATACATTAGGGCCTATCAACCAAGAAGAAATATGTAAGATATTAGATATAAAAGCATATGGTGCTGGTGATTTTGGTGGTGGAAGTTTAGCTGGTTTATATATGTCTATAAAACCAGGTGGCTTTAATACAGAGATAGGTGATGATGCAACTATTAACTATGGTAATAAATCAAGTTCATCTACAAGTACAAGTTGTACTCTTTCTAATAGTTATTCATTAAACTTTCCATCATCCTCAACAAATACTGGCCCTTATGATTTACCAGCTGGTTCTACAATACGAGTAGTTATTAATAACTGGAGAGGTCAAAAAGGAAATAACTGTACAAAAAAACATTATCGTTTAGATAGATCGTGGATATCATCTATTGATTACCCTAACTTTTATAGATGGTGGTATGGAGATAATAGAGATATGACAGATGGTTCTTCTAATGGAGTAGTCGGTGAGCAATTTTTAAATAATGGATCTGGCCCTTATGCTACAAGTACTTCTATTGGATCTTCATGTTTTAGAACAAGATTGTTTTGCTATGGAGATGAAACTTCAAGTACTGGTGACCTTAAGTTTAGAAATCGTTGTGGTATTCCAAGATGTAGTTCTTTTTGGGGAGACAAAAGACCAGGTCATGTGGGTACAAAAATTGAAATAACTCGTGGAGGACAATTAATTGTTTGGGAGACAGAACCTGAAGAAGTTGATCCAAATTTATTTTATGATGCTTCAGAAATGATGGATATATATACTGATCCAGCTGATAGTCAAAGGTATCATAAGTCTTCAGGTGGAGGTAATACAGACCAATCAAGTGTTAGTTCTGATTTAATACAAACATTAGCTTTCGGTAACTGCTTTACATTTGGTAATGGAGTAGAAAGTTTTAGAATAACAGATTCCCCAGCAACTAAGTATATGGTTATGGGACAAAGAGTAACAGCTGTTTCTAATCAAGATTATAAAGAGGCAGATCGTTTTGCTGGAATGACATATAGTGGTGTCTACAGTGGTGCTGCTAACTCTAATAACTTAAATGAGTTTAATTTAGGTTTAGTTAATTATAAAGATTGTGAGCCTTCATTTGGCCCAATACAATTATTATACTCAAGAGAAACAGACATTCTTACTTTACAAGAAGATAGAATATCTTATGTATTAGCATCTAAAAATGTTATTACTGATTCCACTGGAGGAGGAGCGATAGCATCTGTACCTGAAGTTTTAGGAACACAGGTAGCTCGTATTGAAGAATATGGTATTAGTTTTAATCCAGAAAGTTTTGCAGCATGGGGAGCTGATATGTTCTTTACTGATACTAAAAGATCTTCTGTAATTAATTTAAGAGGGACATCAAGAGGTAATGATCAAATTCAAATTATTTCATCTTATGGTATGCGTTCATGGTTTAGAGACCAGTTTATAACTCAATTAGGAACACAGAAAATTGGTGGATTTGATCCTTATATGAATGAGTATGTAGTAAGTACTAACGATAGAGATATTCCAACTCCAACAGTAGGGACTGCATGTGGAACTAATTTAACACAAGTTAATGCAACAAATATATTAGCATACAATGTTAATCTTGGTCAGTCTATAGGTCAAATAAATATACCTTATACTATTACAAGTGGTAGTATACTTGTTGAAGCAACATGGAATGGTACACTTTTCTCAAGTGGAGTAGTAAATTCTTCAGGTACTCTTTCATTCCAAAAAACAACTAATACACCAAATGATGTAGAAATAAAAGTAACACCTCAAGGTACCGCATCTTATGGTATAACTGTTGATTGTCCACCAAACAATGACTTGACTGTTATTAGGATTGTTCTTAACTCTCCAAGTGATTCTGGTAAGTTTATTCACTATAGATATAACTGGCAAGATGGAACTACAGTAAGTCCAGTAACAACTTCTTTAGCTTCATTAACACAAGGGAGTCCATCAGAATACATTTCTCAAACTGGTCAGGCATCGGTTGGATCATATCCGTACTCAGGATCTACAATTACTATGAGTACATCAAAACAAGGATTTGATGATTATGACTTTGATCCTTTACAAGATAAACTTAGATTATTATCTTCAAATTCTTTATATGCAAATTCATCAGTGGGCATGAATTTATTGTTACAAGATCCTAACCTTATAGATTTAGTTCCAATATTAAACCCTTCAACTGGTGTTTATGAATCAAGTATTCTTACTAACGGTGTAAATATGCCACCAGTAAATAGCTATTTATATTTAGTTTGGGATTTAAGAGAAACAACTCAATCTCAATTATGCTATTCAGCAACTACTGTAGCAGATGTTTGTTGTGGATCTTGCTCACCAGTTTGTACAACTACTTGGTTTGGCCCAGTTCAAGTTAGCGAAACTTTAGTGTGTAATACAGATACAAATAGTCCTGGTTCTAACTTCTGGTCGTTTCATGGAACAGGTTCTATTCCTCAAGTTGGTGAAGTGTGTTATCAAGGAACTGCGTGTGACATAAGTCAACATGTACCAGCTGGATATTATATTGTTTCTCCTGTTCAACCGAGTGCAGCACCTAAAATATGGATTCAAGTTGGAGCAAACGGAGCGGTAATAGCTTCAGATAATTGTTAAAAATTAAATAAATATGGCAACATTAGGAAATTATTATTATGACGGAACAAGTTTTGCAATGGCCACAGGTTTATGGTTAGATCCGCAACTCTTGAATCCAGCACCAAATGGATATTATGCTCAAGGTGGAATATATAGACAGCTTACTGGAGGTGTTTTATCTAATGCCACTGCGTGTCCTTCTTGCATATATAATTGTGGATCAGCTCCTTTAGCTGATAATGCTGGTGCTTTTGGAAATTATATTGCAGACGTTGGTGTAGGAAATACTCAAGGTGCAATAGTAGCTAAGTTTACAGTGGGTGCTAATTCTGTAGCTGGATGTACATGGACATATGATGGTCAAAGTGCAAGTGAATATTCTTCTCCAAACTTTGGATATTGTCAAGGAATTATAGGAGACGAAAATGCAACTGCTCTTACTAATGTTGCTGGTAGTGGTGGTGCTCAGTATAATGGTACTCAGTATATATACTCTCAGGGTGCTTGGGTTAATAATTTTCCTATTGCAATGGGCCCTTTTACAGATGCCACTTCAGGCGGAGTAACTCTTAATCCAGGTGGTGGTTATGGAACTGTTATTATGATAATACCAAAACCAAATGCTAATCCTGTTAATGTTAATTTTAATATAGAAATGGCTCCAGGTGGTTCTAATTTATGGTCATTAGAAGTAGAGTGTCCAGCTTTATTACCATCCTTTACTGGAAATTTAACAGCGGGATCTCCAACTTGTGCTGCTGCATGTACTGTTAGTCCTCCTTCTCCTGGGCCAAGATATCATTATCCTGTATCTGGAGTAGCTGGGGTACCAGCAATAAATGATTTAGTATTTCAGGATGCATATGGGGTTGTACCTATTCAAGATGGTTTTGTTAGAGGTCAAATTTCTGGAGTATGGAATTGTTTAGAAATAGCAGATGGAGTAATTATTAATATAACACCTTGTTAAAATGGCAACATATACACTAACATACAGCGAAGAAGCCAAAGGATGGCCATCATTCTATTCATACAAGCCTGACCAAATGATAGGTATGAATAGTTATTTTTATACTTTTAGACATGGCCAATTGTATAGACACAATACGAATCCTTTAAGAAATAATTATTATGGTATTCAATATTCTTCAGAAATAACATCTGTATTTAACACAGAACCTCAAACTATTAAATTATTTAAAACTATGTCTTATGAAAGTGATGCGGCTTGGACTTGCACAGCTTTGTTTACAGAGCTTAGTACTGGTTCAATGTTGAGTACTTATTTTGAGCAAAAAGAAAGAGAGTGGTTTACTTTCCTTAGAGCTAATAGTGATACTGTTAATTTTAATATGAGGTCGGCAAATGGAATAGGAGCTTGTACTACTATAGGTGGTGCTCCTGGTGCTTTTACAGTTCCTTTTAATGTAGAGTTAGGAAGTATTATTAGTATAGGAGATTATGTTTATGCTACAGCTAATGCTCTTTACTTTGGTCAGGTTACTGCTATTAATCAAGCAACAAACACATTAACTATTAACGAAGCTATACCAGATCCTACTGGTGCACCTGGAATATTAGCTGCTAATGGATCTTTTATATTGTTTATTAAAAATCCTGTAGCAGAGTCTCATGGTGCTCGTGGATATTTTATGCAATATACGTTGACAAACTCTAATACAACTCCAGTTGAGTTGTTTTCTGTCGGTAGTAGCGTGATGAAATCATATCCATAGATTTTTATTATCTTTGCTGTAATGAAATTAAATATATTACCGCTAAAAGAAAATGATTATGAAGACATTCTCTGTAACTGGTGGAAAGATTGGAGATGGACACCGCCTACAAAAGAATTTTTACCAGAGGATGGAATGGGTGGTTTTATTGTTTATGATGGAGACACACCAATTTGTGCTGGGTTTATGTATTTAACAAACTCAAAAGCTGTATGGTGTGACTGGATTATATCTAATCTTAAATATAAAGACAGACAAAAAAGAAAAGACGCATTAGAGTTATTAATACAAACTATTAGTGACCAAGCAGAGGGGTTGGGTAAAAAATATATATACGCATTAATTAAAAATAAACCATTAATAAATGTGTATAAGAAGATAGGGTTTGAAGAGGGGAGTACTTATACTCACGAAATGATTAAAAAAATATAATATGGCAGCAGTAACCGCAGCAGTAGTTGGAATAGGAACCTCATTAGTATCAACAGGTATGAGTTTTTCTAACGCTGCAAAACAAAAAAGAGCAGCTGAAGATGCTGACAAAGCAGCTAAAAAAGCTATGGCAGATGCTAAATCAAAAGCGTCTAAAGATTTTTATGAAGGACTTAATGTTCCCTTAGATGCATATGAAGCTGAGTTTGAAAACAATTTAGCTGTAGCTCAACAAAATACAGAAGCACTTCAAGAAGGTGATGCAAGAGCATTAGCTGCTGGTGTGGGTAGAGTAGGTGCACAAGCTGGTGCTAATGCAGAGCAAACTCGTATTGCTATGGGAGAACAGATCTCTGATCTTCAAGAAACTAAAGCTCAATCTAAAGATGCTGTAAACCAACAATTATTACAGATGGATGTGGCTGCCGCTAAAGAAGCAAACCAGCGTAAGAATGCAGCTGAAGCTGCCAGAGCACAGTCTATTCAACAGGGTATTCAAGGTATAGGTTCTACTGTTTCTGCTATAGGTGCTGCTGCACCATTGTTTGGAAAGAGTAAGGGTGTTGGTAAATCTCTTGGTAATAGTGCAACTCAATTTGGTAGTCAAGGATTAAATTTAAAAACAGGTACAACTTCAGGTTTACAACTTAAGCAAACAACAGGTGCATTTGGAAAGCAAACACCTGGTGCATTTGGAATGCAGTATCAAGGATCTGGAACCCCACAATTTGGCGGTGGATTAGGATTAGATAAATCTCAATTCCCAAATTTATTTGGAGGGTAATAATAAAAAATAAAAGACATGGCAGTAGATCCTACTAAAGCAAAAAGAAATATAAATTTTGATGTTTACGAAAAACCAGATCCGTCACAAAATATTAATTGGGCAGAACAGGCTAAGGTAATAAGTGATGCGTTTACTGGTGTTGCAGATGATAGAGCAAAAAGAAAACAGGACATTGACGATGATACTAAAAAGAATTTAGATGCGTTAAATAACCTGGATGCAATGGATAATCAGACGTTAATGGATATGACCATTGACGGATCTAACAATGCAGCAAACGCAATATACGAAGCAGAACAAGCAATGAAAAGAGGAGAGTTAAGACCTCAAGATTTTCAAAAACTAAAACAAAATATTAGCTCAGGATTTACTCAGTTTCAAAAGAATGCTAAGCAGTGGGATTCAGACTTTAAAAGATATTCAGAAAGGCTTGAGGCTGGAACTTCAAGTTCTTTAGAACAATACTTAGGTGAAAGAATGGAGTCATTTGGTAACCTAAAAAACATGCAGTTAGTAACTAATCCAACTACTGGTAATTTAGCATTTGCAAGAATGGATCCAGAAACTGGAGAGCTAATGACAGGCCCAGATGATTTGATTAGTATTAATAGAATGACAGCTATTAGTAAACAACAAATCGATAAGGTAGATTTAGGTAAAGCTGTTGATGGAACTGTAGCTCAGCTTGGTGATTATATTACAGCTGGTAACGCTACAGCTATGAATAAAGATGGTAGCTCAAGATCAGTAGTTACTATTGATGACTTTATGCAGACACCAGAGGCTGATACTTATTTAAGAGATAAAGCTAAGGCAATTACTACAAGTCCATTTGAGACTGGTAGTTTACTTGCTGATAATGGTGTTCAAAATTCTTTAGGAGAATCATTCTTTGGAGGATCTCAAGAAGACTTTGATAAGTGGGCATCTGAAAATCCTGATGCCGATCCAAGTCAGAACCCTGTTATTGTTATGGGTTATAAAAAGAATGGTGTTCTTGTTGAACCAGATATTACTGAAGGACAGCAAAAAGCTGCTGAAGATTACTATATAAGACAGATTAGAGCTAAGTTAGGTCGTGAAGAAACCATGAAAGAAAGTACTTTCCAGTACAGAGCTAAAAGTGGTAATGAAATAGCTATTAGTGAGCGAAATGAAAGAGCTTCTAATATTTACAATACAGTGAAGAAGTTAGTTTCTGGTGATCCTGAGGAATCAGGTGCAGCTGGTACTGAATTAGCTTCATCTATTAATTCTCAAAACTCAGGTAATAAAAATTATGTTCCTATTCAATCAATAGAAAGAGTAGGTGATGAGTTTATAGTTTATAGAAAAGGTATGGAGGCATTTAAGGTTGATGCAGTAGTAGAGGGTAAGGACGTTAGTGGTGATGATATTGGTGCAGCTATTTGGAATGAAGTTACTGATGGAAGTGTAACATTTGAAAAAGCTGCTGGAGGACGTAGTATAGGCGATAGAGGAAAAGGAGATGCGAAAAGTACTCGAACAGCTACTTCTCTTATTGAGCAACCAGACTATGGAACTAAGATTTTTGTTGACGGATCAGAAGTAAGTGTTAAGTCTGTGATTGAAGACATACCTGATATGGGTGGTGTAACTCCGTATGGTGCAAGAGAAAGTGTAAAAGAGGCTGCTTCAAGTTATCAAAATGTTTTACAAGAAGTATTTAAAAATAAAAATACTCCTGGATTAGAGGAAGCATTTAGAGGAGAAGAAATTAAAGTTAGTCCAGCTGGTGAAGATGGTTATGATTTAAAGTTCCAAATTGGAGGTATGACTTTTAACTATCCACAAGATGTAGAGGGTTATAAAGAAACAGATATGCTGGGTAATCGTATGACAGCTACATCAAATAAATATGATGAGTACTCTGACATATGGCCACAGATAAAAATATTTATTGACAAAGCAATTGAAGCTAAGAAAGGGGAAAGTAAAGGTGGTGGCAGTGGAGCTGTAGATGCATTTGGAAATCCTATATAAAGACTAAAATAAACTATGGAAGATAGATTAAAAAAACTGTATGAAGCATTTATAAGCTCAAAGCTGTTGAGTGAAAAAACTTCTTTTGAAATGTTTAGTCAAGCAGATGAGAAGACATTAAAAACCTTATATGATTTAGGGATTGCTGAGAAAATCTTAAGTAAAGATACAGACCTTGAAACTTTTACCGCAGCGTGGGAAGTAAAAAAAAAAGACGGATCAGAAGTTATTGGGGAAGAAACGGTTATGGAATCTCCTGGAGTTATGGATCCAGACGCTGGTTCTTCGGGTGTTTCAGTTCCAACCGTACCACAAACTAACCCTCAAGATCAATATGATGTTGACGGAGGAACGTATGATACGGTAGAGGTTAATGATGAAAGAACCCGATTTGCAGCTGGAAGAGATGCAATAGCTAAGAGCAGAGATGCAATAGCTAATAAGAGAGAAGGGGATGCCAGAGAAAATATTACTGCTGATAAAGGAGAAGATGATACCATGCTTGAAGAGCTGGTAGGTAAAAACTTTCTTACAGATTTTATAGGAGATATTTATCGTGCTGGTAAACAAGGTTTCGTTCAAGGAAATACAGCTGATGAATCTTATGACTTAATGTTTAAGGGTTCTGATGCATCTCCAGAAGATATAGCAGAATTTATTAGATCACAAGAAGAGTTACAGTCATTAGGTGAAACTGATGAGATGCGTAGCTTTAATCAAATATATGAGGATGCTGGTGGAGGTGTACTTGGTTTCTTAAAAGGACTTGCATACAACCCAACTGTTGCTACTCAATTAGCCGCACAAACAATAACACAAATGGTTAACCCAGCTTCGGCTGCTGCTGCGGGAACTGTAGTTGCTGGTGGTGCTGGTGTTGGAGCTTTAGCTGGTGGAGTTGGTGCTCTTCCTGGAGCAATAGCTGCTTTACCTACAGCTTTTGGTGCTGCTGGTATGGCTTTAGAAACAGGTATGAGCTTTGCAGAGTTTCTTAGAGAAGAGGTAGAAAAGAATGGAGATAATTTTGATGAAGCTGGTATTCAAAAAGTATTAGCTGATGAAGATGCCATGTTTAATATAAGAGCTAAGTCAGCTGGTCGTGGTGCTGTGATTGGTCTTATTGATAGATACACCATGAAAATGGGTGGTAAGATTATTGGTAAGCAAGTTGCTAAGGGAGCGAGTAAAGGAAAAAGATTTGCAACTGCTACTGCTGCTGAAGGTATAGGTGGTGGTGTAGGTGAAGCTACTGCAAGACTTGTTGTTGGTCAAGATATGGATGCCAGAGAAATAGGATTTGAAATGATAGGTGGTACTGGTAAAGCACCATTCACATATGCTTATGGTAAACTAAAATCTAAACCTGTATATAAAATTAATGGAGGAGAAGTTGATCTCCAAACATATACTGACATGGTTAACAAAGCATCTGACAAAGACTTTGCTGCTATGAAATTTGAAGTAGAAAATGATGCAGAAGTAAAAGACTTTACCAAAAAAAGAAAAAAGAAATTAAGGATTAGAAATAAACTTATACAAGATTTAAATAATAATCCTGATATAAAAATGCCTAACGAAGAAACTTTAAATGAGTTGGTAGAACTTCAATCTCAAAAAGAAGAGATAGGTACACCAAGAACTCCTATAAGTAAAAAGAAGTTAGAAAGAATTAATAAAAGAATAGAGGGTATACTTGACGGTACTATAGATGTTGAGGTTAATAGAACTGATGATGGTGAGGGGAACACTACTGAAGAATTAGTAGAGGTTTCTGAAGAGTATACTATAGAGCAACTTAAAGAAGAGGGAATAGATAATCCTACTCAAGAGCAAATCGATGCTAAACAAGCTGAGTTAATGCAAGAAGGTAGGGATGAAATTAACCGTTTAAAACAAGAAGACAATGCCATTCAAGAGTCAAGCACAGAAAGCGTGGATGTACAAGAACAAACCGAAGTTAGCAGCGAGGTGGGAGATGGAAACACCGAGACAACTACTACCGAAGAGAGTGTCACAGAAACCGAGAACGATCCTACCGAGACTACGCAAGAGGAAATAACACAAGAGTCATCAGACTTAGAAACATTAATTGATGGAGAGCCAACAGGAAATGTTGTTACTGATGAAACAACTACTGAAGAAACAGAGGTAGACACTACCCCTGACAATGAAACAACAGTAGATGAAACCACAACTAAAGAACAGACCACTGATAATTTAGAAGAGACTCAGCAAGTAATGATGGATGAGGAATCTGTTAATCAAAATGAAGATGGTTCTATTGATGTTCTAAATAATAAGTCTAAAGAAAAAGTAAAGTTAAAAGGAGAAAAGCAAGGCGATAATATATATATCGTTGAGGAAAGCGAAAGCATGAACTCTATGGATCCCAAGTATAATGGCAGTCAAGTACAACAAAAAGTACAAGAACTAAAAATTGTTTCTTTAGCTAAGATGGCTGCTAAGGCAGCAAAGAAAATATTACCTGGTGTAAATTTTGTATTACACCGTACTGAAGAATCTTATAATAGAGCTACTGGTCAAACATCCAGAGCATCACAAGGTAAGAAAGGAAGTAGAGGTTTGTATGCTCCAGGAACAAATGATATTCATATCAACATGGCTAATGCTAATGGTAAAACAATAGCACATGAAGTATTCCATGCTGTAGTATTTAATAAGTATGGATCAGATCTTAAGATAGCTGATGTAACTAAAAGAATGGTTACAGCTTTAGACAAAAAAATTACTGATCCAGTATTAAAACAAAAGTTAAAAGAGTTTTCTCAGCAATACACAAAATATCAAAATGAAGAATACTTGTCTGAATTGATAGGAATATTATCAGACAATTATAAGGTATTAAATACCCCTGAGAAAAGCATTGTTAAAAAATGGATAGCTAAAGTATCTCAAATGGTTGGTTTATCTAAAGAGGTGGCTAACAAATTAGTAGTACAAGAAGATGATATTCTGGAAGTGTTACAGTCTATGGCTGAAAATATAAAAGAAGGTAAACAAATAGATGAAGTTAACTTAGATGCTTTTGAAGTTAGCGACATGGGTAAGCCAGTTGATAATGCAGAAGGTAATATACCTAACAACATAGAAGACAATGGGCCATCTATAAATTTAGATGCTACTGAAAGAAAGTCTATGGTAGATAGGGGTGGTATAAACACTAATGAAATAGAGCGTGGTTCAATAAATGATTTAAGTGGAACTAACGCATTTGTTTTTGCTGCTGATCAAGCTACATATGGTAAAACTAAAAGTCCATCAGGTTTAGAGTTTATGTTTAATGGTGGGTTTTTATATCCATATGGTGCACAATCTCAAGGAAGTAATGCTGCATGGGTATTCTCAAATGAAACTGCTGCTAATAAAGTTTTAAATAAAGTTAAACAAAGCGATGGTGTGGGACTTGTTATGTCTCAGGCTTCAGATGGTATTACAGGTAACTTACAATTCTATGATTTTTTAAATGCAGAAATAGCATATGCAATAAAGAAAGGTGCTTCTCCAAAAGAGATGGTAGCATATATTAATGAGAAGTTAAAACTAACTAAAGTAGCTAACGGATTAAAAAAGAAAGGATTACCAGCTCAGATAAAAAGTTTTCAAGAACTACAAGACTTGCTTAAAACATTAAACTTTGAACAGAGAGGTAGCTTTGCTAAAACATTTATGAGTAAAGAATCATATGATAAGTTTGGTATCTATCCGTTCTCACCTCTTAAAACTATTGATGCAGATGTAGAGAGTGCAGTTAATGATCCATCTATAGCTAATGTATCTTATGGTGATATTATTTCTGCTATTCAGTTTGATAAAGAAGGTAAGCCATTTAAATTAAAAGAAGGAGATCCTGGATATCATCCAGCTTATCCTTGGGCAATACCTGGTAAGCCTATGATGGTATTTAATAAAGCTGTTGATGTACGAAAAGTATTTCCTAATGCTAAACCAGTTGCTGGTAATCAAACTCCATTAGGGCAAAGAGGGAAACCTGTAGCTGCTCGTTCTGCAATGGGTGGTCAGTATGTAGATA
>JAAHTG010002101.1_pt1 | contig 11997 bp, 13 predicted proteins | sample 6116081 | NCBI WGS metagenome assembly JAAHTG01 (sample SAMN13939989, study PRJNA603662) | sponge metagenome | isolation source: marine sponge | host: Mycale hentscheli | place: New Zealand | collected 2005
TTATGGAACAAAAATTTTATGACCTTTCTTCCAATATCAAAATCAGGTCGCACCCATACTGTGCAGCCAAAAAAGAAAAATATTATGGATTCCATGGGCATTTGATGATTACTGGAACAGGAATAATTACAGGTATTAGTTTAACAGCAGCCAATGGTTCTCAACGGGAAGCCTTGTGGGATTTAGTCGATAATATCGAAGGTTTAGTAATTGGAGACAAAGGTTATATTAGTGAGCAATTAGAAAAAGAACTTGACAGCAATGGAATTAAATTACAGACACCATTACGAAAAAATATGAAAGAAGTTCGTTCCAAATCTTTACTCAGAATGTTAATGAAAATTCGCCGTTTAATAGAAACAGTAATAGGGCAGTTAGTTGAGCGATTTAATATCGAAAAAGTTTGGGCTAGAGATACTTTCGATTTAACAAATAGAATCAATCGCAAAATATTAGCACATACGGTTTGTCGTTGGCTTAACCGCAAAAATGAAAATCCCTTACAATTTGAGACTTTAGTTTCAGCATAATTTTAGTTGCACATCGCGTATTAAATATTCTCCTGACTGTCGAGACTACAAAATGAATTTATGAGTCCATGATTACGATTTTTCAATACTTGTGTCAAATCTATGGCTCTTAAATTCTGAGTCCTAACCTCACAACTATATTTTTTCAACAAACCCTAATTATTAATTTCATAATGGGGTTTGATTGCTTTTTGGTTGCCTGATGTTTAATAATTGATTACGGATACTAGCTCAACAAATAACACTGTAAAATGGTCACAGATATCGAATCTCAATTACAAACTTTAGCAGAATCTGCTCAAAGTGCGATCGCTTCTACGGATAATTTATCCTCACTCGAAGAATTAAGAATTAAATATTTAGGCAAAAAAGGGGAATTATCCCTTATTTTAAAAGGGATGGGGAAATTGTCAGCTGAAGATCGTCCTCGTATAGGTGCGATCGCTAATGAGATTAAAAGCACCATCCAAAATACCCTTACCAATCAACAAAACGATCTCAAACAAGCTCAAATCAACCACAAAATAGCCTCAGAAACTATTGATGTAACCATGCCAGGGGTAAGTCGTCCTTTAGGCAAAATACACCCTTTACAAAGCACAATCGATCGAGTTATTGATATCTTTGTCGGCTTAGGATACACCGTCGCTCAAGGGCCTCAAATTGAAAGTGACTACTACAACTTTACTGCCTTAAACACACCACCAGATCATCCCGCTAGAGATATGCAAGATACCTTTTATTTCGATGATGGTAACTTGTTACGTACCCACACATCCTCCGTACAAATTCGCTACATGGAAAACAATGAGCCTCCCATTCGAGTCATTGCACCAGGAAGAGTTTATCGTCGTGATACCGTCGATGCTACCCATTCCGCCGTGTTCCATCAAATTGAAATCTTAGCAGTGGGCAAAGGTTTAACCTTTTCTGACTTAAAAGGTACTATCAAAGAATTCCTCAGACAAATGTTTGGTGATGACTTACCAACAATATTTCGTGCTAGTTATTTCCCTTTCACAGAACCTTCTGCTGAAGTAGACGTAGAATGGCAGGGAAAATGGTTAGAAGTATTAGGTTGTGGAATGGTTGATCCCAATGTCCTCAAAGCTGTGGGATATGACCCTGAAATTTATACAGGCTTTGCCGCAGGATTAGGAATAGAACGCTTTGCTATGATTCAACACAAAATTGATGACATTCGTCGTCTTTACAATAGCGATCAACGTTTCCTGCAACAATTTTAGCCAAAATATAAAGTTTAACTACAGAAATAGGAAAATAAACACAAATTAATCAATAATATTACTCATCCTTGGCAAAAATGCTAGATTAGGATACGAAATACTCATTTTTTCGGGTTTAATTGTGTTTTTTACCGTTGTTATTCCTACTTATAACCGTTTACCAATTCTAAAAAAATGTCTGATTGCTTTAGAACAACAGCAATGGGACAGTGGATTGATCTGTGATTATGAAATTATCGTTGTTGATGACGGCTCGAGGGATCAAACCCTGTCATGGTTAGATGAAAATCAAGAGAATCTACCTCATGTCAAACTAGTTTGCCAAAATCATCGTGGTGCAGCGATTGCTCGTAATTTAGGAGTGGAAAAGTCTCAAGGGGATTGGATTATCTTTATTGACAGTGACTTAGTTGTTACTAACAATTTTTTACAAGCCCATGGTCAGACTTTAGATTCTGCTCAAAATAAACAAGGAGACGATCGCATTTTTACTTATGGTGCAGTAATTAATACTTGTAACTTTGAAAATCCGACCTCTGAACCTTATAAGATAACTGATTTTTCCGCGGCTTATTTTGCCACTGGTAATGTTGCGATCGCCAAAAAATGGTTATTAAAAGCAGGATTATTTGATCCAATGTTCAGTCAATATGGTTGGGAAGACTTGGAATTAGGAGTAAGACTAAAAAAACTAGGCTTAAAACTAATTAAATGTCCCACAGCCGTCGGTTATCATTGGCATCCTCCTTTCAATCTTGAACAAATATCACAATTGATAGAAAAAGAAATTGAAAGGGGAAAAATGGGAGTATTGTTCTATAAAAAACATCCCACTTATGAAGTCAAAATGATGATTCAGATGACATGGTTGCATAAATTACTTTGGGGAATTTTATCTCTAGGTGGCAAATTAAATGAAAATACTCTTAAACCTTTATTGCAATGGTTAATAAATCAAGGCAAACCCCAACTTGCATTAGAAATAGCCCGTATATTTCTAAACTGGTATCACGTTCAAGGAGTATATTCAGCCTATCAAAAAAGTAAATCATGAAAAAAATTAACAGATTAAAAAATTGAAAAAAAAAGATAACTATTTATAATTTGTCCATATAATACTGTTAGACCAAAATCTAAAAATTAAAAATAAATAAAATTTTATAAAAAATTACGGAGGAAAACATAATGCAATTGTTTATAGGACTTTTAATAGGTGGTGCTATTGGTGCAGGGATTTTATTTTTCTTAAATCAAGGAAAAATAGATTCCTCAATGTTGGAAAAGGAAAAAGAAAAAGCATTAGGTGAGGCAGAAAGTAATTTTGAAAATAGGAAACAAGAATTAATTTCATCATTAAGGCAAGAATATGATGCCGATAAAAATCGAGAAATTGACGAGATTGAACAAAATTATCAAAATCAAATTAATGAATTACAAGGAAATACCGAACAAGCAACTCAACTAGAAAATCGTGTTGCTGAATTAGAAGCAAACGAAGCTCAAATAACTCAACTATTAGAAAGTCGTATTGAAGAATTAGAAACCAAAGATTCGGAAATTAATGGATTACAAAATCGTATTACTGAATTAGAAGGTAGTAATGAGCAATCAACTCAAGTAGCTGATAGAGTTAATCAACTAGAACAGCAATTAGAGCAACAACAAGAAAATTATCAAACACAAATAGAAGATTATGAGTCTCAGATAGATAATCTACGAAATACCATCACCAATATTCAAGTAACTGAAGTCGAAAATGACGAAGAACCTTTGATTGATGAGCCTTCTGAACAGTTATTTTCTGATGAAAATAATGCAGATTTAGAGATAGAAGAAATACTTGAACAGCCAACAAATGAATCATCTTTTGATGTAAATAATGAAGAAATTGAAGAACTAGAAGAAGTTGAAGGCATCGAACAAAGCAATTTTGACTTAGAAGAAATAGTTGAAGAATCAACAAATGAATCTGCCGTAGATTTAACAAATGAAGAAGTTGAAGAATTGGATGATGGAGAATCGGCTTTTGATTTTGCATCTGAAGTTCAAGAATTAGGAGAAGATAATTTCAACTTAGATGAAATAGGTAAAGAGCAACTCGAAGATTCCCCTTTTGATTTAACAGGTGAACAACTCGAAGAATTAGATGATGGAGACACACCTTTTGATTTTGCATCTGAAGCAGAAGGATTGGAAGAGGGTAATTTTAACTTAGATGAGATAGTTAAAGAACAAGTCGAAGATTCTCCTTTTGATTTAGCAAGTGAAGAAGTTGAAGAATTGGATGATGCAGATTCAACTTTTGATTTTGTATCTGAAGCCGAAGAATTAGCAGGAAGTGATTTAGATTTAGATTTATCTCTTGATAGTGCAGAAGTTGAGGACTTAAATTTAGATACCTTTGATGATTCTTCCACAAAAGAATCTAATGATTTAGATTTGTCCGATGATGCTCTGAATTTGGATGCTTGGGATGAGTCTACCTCTGCACAAGCAGAACCAGATTTAGATTTATCTTTTGATAGTGATGATGATCTTAACCTTGATTTGAACTTCGGAGATGATGAATCTGGGAATGAAGATGAAATTAATTTGGATGCTTTATTAGACGAAGACCAAAATTAAACAATCTGTGTTTCAGATCATAAATTTAAATGATGAAGGTAATCTTTAATTGTCACTCCCCAATTAAAGATTTTTTCTATAACTAATTATGTATATTTATTTTAGTTTTCATAGGCGGAGACTTATCTTGAAAAAATGTTATTTTCAATGCCAGAAATTCTCTTAATTGTTCATATTTTCAACAATGATTTTTTTGCGAATAATTAAGCAATTTCGATCGTCATCCAAACGATCATATCTTAATTCATCTGCTATCTTTTGCATAATATTAATACCTCTTCCCCCTGTTGCTAAATTATCTTTCTTTTCCTCTTTTTTTTCTTGATGGGCTGTTTCTAATAAAAAAGGTTCTCCATTGTCCCAAATTTTAATTAAAATTTCCTGATCATTCAAAAAAATTTCAATTTCAATGGGAGTATCCACAGGTTGATCACAATGGGCATGTCGTACTGCATTAGTAAATCCTTCCGCTAAAGCTAATTGACATTGTAGCCATATTTTAGAAGTAATCCAATTTTTCTTAAGACCTTCAAATCTAGACAAAACCTCTTCTAAATAAACTAAATCACTTTTAACTTGAAATGAAATCTGATGTGAAGTTTTCAAGGGAAATTCTGTCCTCTTTTATATTAGGCTAATGTCTTCGTTGGATTTACATTACCATTATATTATAGTCAAAACTTACCCAACCAGAACTAGAAAAATCAATTTTTTATTTTGTTTGAGAATATGTAAGTTGCGATCGTCATTTTACCTAAAATCAAATTTTTTCATCACAAATATATGAATATGGCTTCATCACCACAATATTACCAGTGGCAAAAATATAAATGTGCTTACACAAGCTATAACAGTGATATAAATAGTGAATATGCGATCGTCTTAATTCATCCTATTGGCGTGGGTTTGTCAGGAATTTTTTGGCGACGTTTTCTCGATGCTCAAGCTAAATCCTCAGTTAAAATGCCTATCTATAATCCCGATTTATTAGGTTGTGGTGCTAGTGATTTAGCACGTGTTGCATATGATCCTAAAGATTGGGCGAGTCAACTCAATTATTTTATTGATAAAGTAATTAAAAAACCCGTTATTTTGTTAGTTCAAGGTGCGTCTTTTCCCATTGCTATTTATATGTCCAGTGGTGATTTAAAATCAGATAATATTAAGGGTTTAATCTTGTCGGGTCCTCCTGCTTGGAATATTATGATTAATGGTGGAAACTTGAGAATTAGTGAGATTATTTGGAATCTCTTTTTTGATAATATTATTGGTTCTTTATTTTATGAATATGCCCGCCGTCGAGAATTTATAAAATCTTTTTCGATTAAACAACTTTTTGCTAACCCTGAAGACGTTGATGAACAGTGGTTAGATATGCTCACCGAAGCGGCAAAGGAGAAAAAAAGTCGCTATGCTGTATTCTCTTTTTTAGCTGGTTTTTGGCGTAAAAACTATTTAAAATTAATGACAAAGTTAGACCAAAAAACTTTACTTTTAATGGGTGATAAAGCCACTAGTGTTAGTAAGGATGGTTTTAAAGAAAATCCTGAACAAAGAATAGAATTATACAAAGAAAATATTCCGAATGTTGAGGGTGAAATTATTAAAGGTAGAAACGTTTTACCTTACGAATCTACTGATCAGTTTTTAGAAGAAGTCATAAAATTCTATCAAAAATTTTGATGAAATCATTATTGATTTATTCATCTTTATCTACAAGATTTTAAATCTAAAATCATCATTCTTTTTACATTAAATAACTAATAATAATGATGGCAAAAACTATTAATTATTAGTTATCTTCTTGGTGGACATTCCCTTGCGTCTAACGCCGACGAGGGCTTCCAACGCAATTATTAATTATTAATTATCAACCTATGGGTACAATTCAAACAATTAAAGGTACAAAAGACATCCTGCCTCAACAAATAACTTATTGGCAATATCTGGAAAAAACTGCCAGTGAGATTTTAAGCAAAGCTTGTTATCAAGAGATTAGAACTCCTATTTTTGAGCAAACACCTTTATTTGAAAGAGGTATTGGAGAAGCTACAGATGTTGTTGGCAAAGAGATGTATAGTTTTGTTGATCAAGGTGAGCACTCTCTTACATTACGCCCAGAAGGCACAGCAGGAGTTGTGAGGGCTTATATTCAAAATAAACTTTTTGCCCTTGGAGGAATACAAAGACTTTGGTATTCAGGGGCAATGTTTCGTTATGAACGTCCTCAAGCAGGAAGACAAAGACAATTTCACCAAATAGGATTAGAGCTGTTGGGTAGTGACTCTGTTCGTGCGGATGTAGAGGTGATTGCTGTAGCTACAGATATTTTGACGACTTTGGGTTTAAAAAATCTTAGTTTACAATTAAATTCTGTAGGAGATCAAAATGATCGGGAAACATATAGACAAGCATTGATTGATTATTTAACTCCATACAAGGACGATTTAGACGCAGATTCAGTCGATCGCTTAAGTCGTAATCCCCTGCGTATTTTAGATAGTAAAAACCCTAAAACACAAGAAATAACAGTGAATGCACCAAGTATCTTGGACTATCTGAGCAATAGTTCTCGTCAACATTTTGAAGGGGTGTGTGGACTATTAACCGATTTAGGTATTGGTTATCAACTTAATCCTCGCTTGGTCAGAGGTTTAGACTACTACACTCACACTGCCTTTGAAATTATTTCTTCAGATTTGGGAGCTCAAGCAACTGTTTGCGGTGGTGGTAGATATGATGGTTTAGTTTCTCAGCTGGGAGGAGAAAAAACATCTGCTATTGGTTGGGCAATGGGTATGGAAAGATTAATTCTATTGTTAGAAAAACTTCAAGCTTTAGATGATAATAGTCCTGATATTTATTTTGTCTCTCGTGGAGAAAAAGCCGAAAATCAAGCCCTTATTATTGCTCAAAAATTACGTCAAAATGATTGGAAAGTTGAATTAGACTTGAGTGGTAGTAATTTTAAAAAACAATTTAAAAGAAGCGATCGCAGTGGTGCTAAAATGTGTTTAATTTTAGGTGATTCGGAAGTAGAAACCAATACGATTCAACTCAAAGATTTAATCACAGGAGAACAACAAACTTTAAATCAAGAAAAGTTAGTCGAATCATTACCGTCTAAAAAATAAAATTTAAAGGGCAAAGATTTTCTGATTTGCAAAGGGATTGAAACCGAAGAGCATTGAGCTATTTCGATAGATAAATACAGTTTAAGAAACGGATTTGGTTTTATAATCGTTTCGAGTAAATTATCTGTACCTCATAAATCTGGAAACGCTATAATCAGTAACACGCTATTTTTTGATTTATAGATGTTCGGCAATGGTAATTTAAGTTAATATGCTTTTAAAAGTTTGATGTTTTACGGCTGTCTGGAATTAGTTTTAATCAAATAAAAATATATAGTAATAATAAAAGATTGAATTATGGATAATAACGATTGGTTAAAGCAACTATTAATGATTGGTGTTGGTACAACTTCTTTAGCCGCAGAGAAAATGAAAGAAGTCAGCGAACAATTAGTACAAGAAGGTCAAATAAATTCTGATCAAGCCAAAGGCATAGTTGATGATTTTATGGATAAAATCCAATCAGAACAAGGTAATTTTCAATCTCAAATGGAAAAACAAGTTAGAAATATCTTGCAAGATTTGGGTGTTCCTCGTCAATCTGAAATGGATGAACTTAGGGGGAGAATCGATCGACTTGAACGACAAGTCAGAGACTTAGAAAATAAATTATGGAAATAATCTAATGGTTGATCATTGATAGTTGATAGTTATTAATTATCGACTATCAATAGTTGACTCAGGTTGATAGACAGGACGAACATTGGGGTCAATTTCTTCTCCTTCATTTTCCTTCAAAATATCTAATTCAATCCATAATCGTTGTAAAAGACGATCACAACCTTGTCCTGCAACAGCGGAAATTAAAAATACAGGATGATTAGTAATTGCTTCAAACTGCTGGGCGATTTCGGCTTGAGTTTGTTCATCTACCGAATCAATTTTATTTAAACCAATAATCTGAGGACGATCGACTAAACTATGACCATAAGCTAGTAATTCTCCTTGAATGATTTCAAAATCCACCAAGGGATCTTCTGAATTAAGATCGACTAAATGTAAAAGCAAACGGGTACGTTCAATATGTCGTAAAAAATCATGTCCTAAACCAATACCAGAGGATGCACCTTCAATTAACCCCGGTATATCAGCAAAAACAGTACCATCACCAGTGGGCTTACGTACAACTCCTAAATTGGGAACTAAAGTCGTGAAAGGATAATCAGCAATTTTAGGTTTGGCTGAAGATAAAGAAGAAATTAAGGTTGATTTACCAGCATTTGGCAGACCAATAATGCCCACCTCCGCTAACAATTTCAATTCTAATTGTAATTCCTTATGTTCTCCTTCTAAACCAGGTAAAGCATGTTCTGGAGCTCGATTACGATTACTAAGGAAATGTTTATTACCTAAACCACCTTTACCACCTTCAGCAACGGTAAAAGTATCATTGGGTTCAATTAAATCGGCGATTAAAGCATTTGTTTCCAAATCGTAAACCATCGTACCGCAAGGTACTTCTAAAATTAAATCTTTTCCTGATGCACCAGTACAATTATTAGGACCTCCTCTTTTTCCGTTGTCAGCTTTAAACAAACGAGCGTATCTAAAATCTAATAATGTTTGTAAATTGTCTACTGCTTGAAGAATAATTGAGCCTCCCTTACCACCATTACCACCAGCGGGACCTCCTGCGGGAACGTATTTTTCTCGGCGAAATGCGACAATACCATCGCCACCATCTCCTGCTTGAACTTCGATTTTAACTTGATCTATAAACTGCATAAACTAGATGCACACATCTTTATCTGATTAGACTTCTCATTTTATAGCAAAATTTACAAGTCAGTGGTTAGAACTCAAAAATCGAGAATTTTTAAATCATATATTGAAAGTATCGAAATTTCCTTTTTTATATCACTTAAACTATGTTCATCTTTTGAACAGTCGTTTTCAATTAGAGTAAAAACTCAATTTTTTAATTTAAATATTGTGGGGAAAGCATTGGAAATGTTCGCCTATGAGTTTATCCTCTCTAATCCTATCTGATTTAATCTTATTCTTTTCTATAAATAGCTTTTAATGATTTATAACTGAGAACTATTATGATTTCTCGTAATTAAATCACTCAAGGTATTAATAACTCGATCGCTTTCTAATGGCAAAACATCTTTTCCATACAACATTTCTTGGAGCATAACATAATAGACTAATGTCCCTACCATAACTCTGGCAGTCGCTTCGGGATCTTCTATTTGTAAATGAGATTGCGATCGAAAATATTGAATTATAGCATTAATCGCTGGTTTTGCCAAATTATGAACGTAAGCTTTTGCTAATTCAGGAAAACGTCCTGATTCGCTAATAATAATACGCATTAAATTCTGAACATCCTGATTTTTTTGGACATTCTTTAATATCTTACTTGCCAAATTATTGATAACAATTTTAGGATCTTGCTCTAATAATTCAGGCTGCTGTAAATCCATGATCATTTGAAACTTATCTTGAACTAAGTTTTGAATCATCGCAGAGAATAGATTTTCCTTATCCCCAAAATGACTATACACAGTTGCTTTGGAAACTCCTGCTTCCTTCGCTACTCTATCCATACTCGTAGCTGCATAACCATGTGCTAGAAACTCTTTCATTGCCCCTTCTAAAATAGCTGTGCTCTTCGCTTCTGATTTTGTACTTGCGGAAATTTTGTAGTTACTTTTAGCCATATTGACGGGGAATAATTCGATCTTGCAAAACTAGTAAATTTAGTTTAGCATAGTTATATACCGACTAAACTCAACGGTTTAGTTCGTCAATGTAATTAAGTTAGCAATTATGGAATATACAGTAGATAATAAAACTAAATCCAGCACCTTTGTGCTCGGGAAATTACCTATTCTGATTATGGGTGTAGCTTTAATATTCACAGGAGTAACGACTTATCATTTGAGCCAAAGAAATACTTCTTTACCCCAATTACCAGCAGAGACAATACCAGAAATAAAAACCGTCACAGCCTTAGGTCGATTAGAACCCAGTGGGGAAATAATTCAACTGTCGGTTTCTTCTGCCAACGAAGGTAATCGTATTGAAGAACTTTTAGTCAAAGAAGGCGATCAGATTTATAAGGGTCAGATAATAGCTATTTTAGACAGTCTCGATCATCTAGAGGCGGCTTTAAACTAGGGTGTTGATTTTGAGGTGAATGAACAGATAAAATATCATAAGGATTCTTTGTTAAAAAAGCAATAAATATGATCAATGAATACCGTAGTTCACCAGAAAGATTAGCAAGTTGGTTTTTAGAAAGTAGAAATAAATGGAAAAAAAGGACAATTTCTCAACAAAAAAAATTAAGAAAAGCAGGTATAAAAATAAGAGACTTACAAAAAAGTAGAGAGGATTGGAAAGCCAAAGCAAAACAATATCAAGCCCAAATAAAAGAACTACAAGAAGAAACAAAATTCAAAAAAAGGGGAAATATCAGTAGTTCAGAAAGCTAAGAATTATAGTTATTCATTAAAACAAATTTCAATTTCTGTTCAACAAATAATGCTGAGTGGAAATAGTTTTAGAGGAGTAGAAAAAAATTGGGAAATAGAAAAAAGAGAAAATCAAGAGCAAAAGAAAGAAAATGAAGCTAAAATTCCCAGTTATAGTGTAATCAGACAATGGTTAGCCAAAATCGGATTATATGAATTACAAAGATCAAAAGAAAAAAGAGATGATTGGGTTTGGATCTTAGATTTCACCATCGAGTTAGGAACCGAAAAATGTTTAGTAATTTTAGGAATATCTTCGGAGTTAATAACAGAAAAAATCCAAAAATCTAATGGATGTTTATCACACAAAGATGTAGAAGTATTGACAATAGAAATAATGGAATCAACCAAGGGAGAAATAGTAGAATCAGTATTAGAAAAAGTAGGAAAAAAAGTAGGAATTCCTCAACAAATAATTTCCGACAAAGGAAGTGATTTATATAAAGGAATTAAACTATATCAACAGAAAAATAAGGTTACAACTCATAGTCATGACATAACTCATCAAATGGCATTATTCTTAAAAAAAGAACTCGAAAAAGAAGAAGAATATCAATTGTTTGCGAAAAAATGTCATCAAACTCGTCAACAACTACAACAAACAGAATTAGGGTTTTAAATGCCACCAAAACAAAGGAGTAAATCTAGATACTTTAATTTAGATGAATTGGTAAATTGGGGAATGAACATAATCAATTATCTAGAAAAAGAAAAATGGAAGCTTAGAGAAAAGAAAGAACAGGAGAAACACAGAGCAAAATTAGAGTTAAAATTAGGATGGGTATTTGAATATTTTGAGTCATTAAGAATCTGGAAAGAAATGATTTTAATGACCAGAAGGATAGAAGAAAAAGTCAAAAAAGAAGGAATCCATCAGGAATTTTGGCGAAAATATGAACAAAAGGATCAGAAAAAATTAAAATCACAGGACTTACGCAAACAAAAAGAAAAAATAAGAACATAGCCCTTATTTATTAAT
>JAAHTG010002102.1_pt1 | contig 11989 bp, 14 predicted proteins | sample 6116081 | NCBI WGS metagenome assembly JAAHTG01 (sample SAMN13939989, study PRJNA603662) | sponge metagenome | isolation source: marine sponge | host: Mycale hentscheli | place: New Zealand | collected 2005
CCACCTCCACCAGAAATACCTGTAAGATTACTACCATCTCCATAGTATGTAGAAGATGATACTGAACCTGTTACTTTTAGAGTTTGTACTAAAGAACCAGTTCCATCTACTAAAAAATCATTATCATTCTTTTGTAGTAGCTGTTGGAATGAAGCTGATATTGGTTGATTTGTTAAGTTATAGTTTGCCATTGTATATTATCTCATTTTTTATTGTGGTAAATAACTGTATCTTGAATTTGTTACTTTTATTCCCAACTGTTCTATATTATCTCTAATTCCATTTCTAAATACTATTGGAGATTTAAATTGTGTTCCTGCATCAGGAAATATATCATCATTCTGTTCTGTTCCATATTCTGGAAATAAACTATTATTGAAACATAAATAATCTACCAATCTTTCACTAAAATATTCAGCCTTGTTCTTTACTGACCTTCTTTTCTTATCATATATTAACATATCCACAGATAGTGCATTATCTCCACCTTGTGGTTGTAATAAACCATTATTCCTTGGTCTTAAATAAATTGATTCTAATGATTCATAATATGACCAGTATAATAAACTATCTTGAATATAATCATCTACAAGAGATTTATAATTTCCTGTCAAAGTTCCTGCATCAACATCATCTATTATCTTATCGTATAATTTTGTTCCTAGTAATCTAGTTATGTGAATAATCTGTGCTTCTCTAATTGTTGATTTAATTAAAGAAGGGTCTAAATTATTGTTTATATCTGTAAATGCTTTTACTTTAGCTTCTGATATTAGTAATGTATTTTGCATTATATTATTCCTTCGTTTTTAGGTTTCTCTTGTATATTAACTATATTTTCTTTTATACCATCTTCTAGTATCTTATCTGAACCACTTTCTTCATCTACTGATGTTACTACTTCTGTTTCATCACCATCTTCAAATATTCTTGTAGTTTCTACACCTAGTGTTACATCTAATCCATTTACTTTAAATATATCTGTAAATACTGACAAAATGTCAGATTGTATTGGTTCTATTACTGTTTTTTGGAAATGTGCATAAGCTTCTAACATCTCTGTTCTTCCACCTAACTGACCTTCTGTTTTAATTCCTAGAATCATAGGAGATGTAATCCTATGTGATGTAAGTATCTTTTGAGTGACCATATCATTAACAGTAGTGTAATACCCATCAGCACCATTTTGTGGTATTGGTGTGATGACAGGTGCTTCTTCTTTGTTTGCAACATCCATGTAAATAAGAGAACCAGCATTATCACTTCCTGCATATGCTTCTCTTAATTGTTGTTCTATTACTCCTCGTTCTTCATTATCAGCATTTGTAAATGTTGTTATTGAAAGGGAAGGAGCTAATCCATTTTTAATATTGTTTTTGTGGAAATTATCTATTTCTGCATCAAGTGCTATTATATTAAGACCTGAATTATAATCTGGTAAAGGATAATACCTCATACCTGGTTCATAGTTTCCAGCATAAATCATTTGTGATGGAGATGTTCTATCTAACTTATTAAATCTGTGTATATAAGTTAAATCTTCTTTTGGTATTCTTAATCTCCCTTTATTTTGAAATGCAGATGAAATGTAATATCCTGGAATAATTCCTCTTTCATTCATCTTATGTGCTCTTACATAAGAAAAATCTATGTGATATACTTCTGCAATTTTTGTTCTATCGTTAGACCATATTACTTCTAATGCAAATCCACCAAACATTACTTTATCTAAAGCTACTTTTTTGAATATATCATTCCAACTTTCACCTTCTTTGTTTGCATATTCTAAAATACTCTCATCTTCTGTTGTTAGTCCTTGACCTACAACAGCATCTCTCTTTGATGATATCGCAGTACCATTTATAGAAGATTTGTTGTATAATTCAATTATATACTGTGGAAACTCATTTGCTTCCCCATAATATACTACATCTCCTTTATCATCTTCAAATACTTTTGTAGTAGGATAATAATAATCTCCGTATTTTGGTATAATAGTTAGTTTATGTTTATTTAATTTTTTCATATTACCCTTGATATATTGTAAATTTTGCATCGTCATTAGATGTTATATAAAGTGTTTCTTTTGGAGCTACTGCACCTGATACAAACATTCTATCACTTCCTTGTGGTATTGAATTGTTTGATGTTGATAGAAATGGATTACTCCAAGTTCCTTCAGTATCTGTCCAATGTGGTGTAGCTTCTTTCCATATATAAAAAGGTCTAATACCATATCTAAATTCTATTTCGTATGTTGTCCCCGCTTTAACATACATCTCACCAAGATTTGTAGTAGAACCTGTAACAAGATTTATTGGAGTTACTCTCCATCTGTTGTTATTAAGTTCTAAACTTGCGGTTGCAAATGAACTTACTTCCGAAGAACCACTATCATTTGCTAAAGATTCATATGCAAGAATATAGTTTGACTTTGAACCTGTTGGTGGATTAACCCACGCAACAACCTCATAAGGCCATACTAATTCATTTACTTGGTTTTCTTTTACTGTTTGCATATTCTACTCTATTATATTATATAAAAAAGATAATAGTGGAGGGAATAAATCCCCCCACACTATCTTTAATCACTTTTATTGTGAAACAGTTATTCCTGACAACGCAGCACTTAAACTTGTTCCAGCAATCATATCTGCTGGGTTTGGTTCTTGAGCTGAGAATGTTAAGGTATATCCGTTTGCATCACCTAAAGCAGTTCCTGACTGACCTTGTCCTGCGTTTAACAATGCACCATTCTCTCTACCTACATAAATAAACTTCTCACCACTTACAGAGTTATTCGTTTCAACAACGATTTTTAAATCTGGGTTTTGAGCAAGTATTTTTACTTGGTTTCTAGTTGATGTTTGTAATTTCGCGAACGCGGCATTTACCGTAGCCTCGTAAAAGACTGTTTGGTTTTCAGTTGAACCATTGATTGTTTCTGTAAAATCAGAAGTTCCCCTTTGTAAATCAAACTGATAAAAGATTCCACTACCACTAATTGTAGATATTTCATCCGAAACATCTGTAATTCCTGAAATGGAGCCAGAGAGGATATAAATTGCTTTGATTCCACCTGAGTTGTCTCTACATCCTAATGCAAATCCACTTGTAATATCACATGCCATAATTTTTTCCTCCTTTAGTTAATGATTATAGGTTGTTCGTTACCCAAAAAGATGGATAAGCTACTTGAACTCCTAGTTTAGTTACGATTCTATGTTTCAATTGGTCACCATTGATATCATACCAAAGTTGGAAGTTATCCAAATCAGATACTAAATCAGTTCCTATTGCAATTTGTCTAGCTGGACCAGTTACGATTCTATCAGAACCTGCTAATCCTACTGTTCCTACAACTCTTAAGTTAGCGAATGGGTGCATTGCTGAAAGTAATGAACCTCTATTCTCTACTGTATTCGGGTCATAGAAATAGTTGTTTGCTTTTCTTAATCCAACGATGTATTTTCTAAAGTTAGCGATTGACATAAATACTGTTAAGTCATCTCTATCTTGTACATCTACTGATAAGTTTTCTAATTGCTCATCAATAATATCTAATAAGTTATCAGATGTTGGAGCTGATTGAGATACAAAAGTTGCACCTGAACCTGAAGCTAATAAAGTGTTAAGACCATCTACACAGTCTCCACCACCAGTAGTTGCAGTCCAAATAAACTCATCGTTTTTCTTTTGGAAATTTGCTACTAATTGAGAAGCATATTCTGATGCGAATGCATAAGTTTCAGGATAAGAACCTGCAGGTCCTAATAGACCAATATACTTCTTATCTAAATCTCTTAAACATAGTCCATCAAATGAACTTCTTTGACATACTTCAATATCTCTTTGAGTGTATGTTACTGAACCTGAAGGTGTTGTTACACATCCAAATCCGTCTTGTATTTGTAAATCTAATTCTTGTAGATTTAAGGGCTCTTTATACTTTATCCCTTCAACTACGGTTACATATTCCGCAGTAGAACCAGCGATTACTGATTTTACTAGGAATTCACCAGCTAGTTCATTGTTAAAATCTGCTAATGCAGATACGTTAAATCCTGCCATGATTAATTCTCCTTATTTTTTGTTTTTGGTTTGTTTGTTAAGTAATCTTTCAAATTGTCTTTTCTTATCTTCGTTAATTGGATTATAAGAATTGTCAATTTTAGAATGATTACGATTTTTAATTTCTGCTTTGGTTCTTTCCGCTGCAGGTGCTAATGCAAATTCTTTAACTTTAGTTTCAGTTGCAGAAAATTTCTTCTTCATCTCTTCAATTTCTTCTTTCAATTCTTCAATAATTGGTAGAATTGATTCAGCAATTGCTTTAATAATGATTTCTTCTTCTTCTAATACAACTTCATCTTCGTGTTCTTCAAATTTCTCATCAGACTCTTTTGATTCAGTTTCTTCTGTTTCTTCAGACATTTTTTCTTCGTGTTCTGTAGCTACAATTTCTTCTTCCTCAGCCGCTTCAATTTCTCCTTCAGAAATTTCAACAATTGAACCACCTTCGGTTTTGATAAACACACCTCCTTCCAACGCGTGTTCTCCATCCGGTGCTGCAACATTACCATCATCTGTTTTAACAAATATTGGTAATCCCACAGAGAGTTCTTCTCCTTCATAAGTAAGAGTAAGTTCTCCATCAGCCGTTAAAATTTCCCCAAAAGATTGTTCAGCAGCAATTTCTGACAATTCAACTTTAGTTTCTTCCACAGTTTCTTCTACTGTTGGTTCAACTAAATTGAAATGTTTTTTAACTAAATTTTTTAGTTCTTCGTTGTTCATAATAAACTCCTTTTTTGGTTTTAACATTAATTGATATTGAACGAACCCTCTACTGCTTTGGAGTTTATAACTTCCAATGTTTTTCCATTGTTAAGTTCATAAGTTCCATCAGGCAATATTGCTTTTCGCTCACCATCTTCTAGAATAAATACTACCAAGGACTCGTGGTCAATTACTATCTCACTTCCTCCTTTAGTAGTTCGGTAATAAAACTGATGTTTAGAAGCATTTATCATCTTATCGGCAAAAAAGCCTTCAACGCTAAATCCTTTTACTCTACCAGTCTTTACCCATTCCTTCCATACACTTGAATTTTTTACCTTCATTATTCCAAACCAAGTTCCCTTTTCATATTTTTCACCGGTTAAAGCAAATGATTTGTCCTTTTCAGGGTCTTGAACCAACCAAGATTCAACTAATACAACATCTTCTAACTTTACAGCTTCACTATGTTCTAAATTAGTCTGGTCTTGATTTTTATTCATCAAGTATTTGTAAGCAATTTTTTCAATGGTATCTTCGGTAAAATATACCCAAAATTCACCATTATCCTCATCAAAACGATATATCAACTTACGAGGTATCATTAAAGGCCCTGCTATAAGTTGTTTCTCATCTGAATTGAATTGTATTGTTGAGAATGCATCTTGTGTTGCACTCTTGTCTATTAAAGTTTCTGAATTAGGATTTCTATTCATTGTAGGTTTAGCATTAACAGAAGAAGATTCATCTACACTTCTTTGTTCTGTTTTTCTTTCCCTACCATCATTCTTTTCATACACTAATCTTGTCCAATAGTGTCTACATCCATAAGAACCCTTGTATGTAAAAATATCATATACACCAAATTGTGAATTATCTCCACCAATTGACATCTTATTAATATCTTCTTTTCTAAATATTAAATTTTTATCTAATACTTGTCTACAAAATGTTCTGTTTTTAGAATCCTTTGGACCTGTATATTTGTATCTAATTCTAAACTTACCATAATCCTCTATGGAAGGTTCGTTGGGTTTTGAAGATATTGCGAACTTTTGTTCATCTTCAATCAACACCCAACCTGCCTTCAAGTAATCCTCTTCTCTCTCTCCTATCTCGTCTAAGCGTTCTAATATCTTTTCTTGAGTATCTTGAGGTAATTCTTCTATATATTTGTTTTCTCCCATTATCTCTCGGAGAATGTATTCTAACACTAAATCATCAATATATCCTCTTATAACATCTATATGTCCATCCATATAAGATATATCGTGTTTCATTCCTAGTAAATCATCTACTTCTTTTGATAAATCTTTAAAATCATCTAAAAGAGTTTGTGCTTCACCTAATTCTTCTAATTCAGCAACACCTTCGTGTTTAACATCGTGTTCTATTCTGAATATATTATCTGCAATCTGTGCAAGAGAACGTATCATACCTGCAACTTCTTCATCAGGTTCCATATCAATTAAATGTTTGAAGTGTTCAATTGCAAGAGGACACATAAAGAAATATTGTGTATTATATCCTAATACATCTATATTATCATCACCATTAAAATTATCAGGCTTCTTTATCTTTCTTAAATTTTCAGTATATTGTCCAACTAACTTTCCGTCAACAGTTTCTATTAAAGCTGCTGGCCTATCTTCTGTTGGAGACAATTCAAAATCTGTACCTGGTACTTGTAGTTTACCACTTACTCGTAGTTCTTTGATTTGTCCTCTACCTCTATCAGCATCTTCTCCTCTACCTGCAAATGTCCAAGATACATAATCTCCTACTGAAAACCCACCTGCGTTTTCTACAAACACATCTTTTGGTATTATATCACTACCTGATGGTATATAATCTCCTATATCTGATACATCTATATCTCCTTCAAATAAACCTAATTCTTTTAATTTAGATGCACTCCACCTCTTTGCTGATAACCCACCCCATAACATATACGAGATATATCCACAAGATGTAGTATCACCTTCATCATAGTATGTTTGTGCTCTTGATAAATAAGAATACATGCGTTTAATCGTTTCTACTGAAATCTTTTCCTTCTTAGCCAATTGTTGACCTCTTACTTTGCCAACTTGAGTTGCACATTTGTTTCCTTGTTTCTCGTTAAGTTCAATACCTTTCTTAGCATTGTTACTAACTGAATCAGGATAATCACTATAAGATTCAAATAAATGTTTCTGTGAAGAAAAATAAATCCAATCAGATTCTATTGCAGGAGTTTCTACGAGGGCTATTCCAGTTACACCTGAATCCTCATCAAATTCTTCAATCTCTAACGCAATTATTTTTGGAGCTTTGTAGTTTTCTAATTCTTCTATATCCATCTACATTATTATATACAGATATACAAAGTGGTTAAATTTTAGTTTCTACCAACAACTCTTCTTTGATTAAGTCTAGCATTTGCTTCTTGTGCAGATGTTACTTCACCAGCAATTACATATGCTCTTACAGGTTGTTGTCCTCTACTTGATGCTTCTGTAATATCAAGTTGTGTTTCTGCTTGTGATGAAGCGGTTGCTGATGTTGGAGCTTGTGATGAAAAACCACCTCCACCTGGTGATACAGGGTTAAATGAACCACCCCTACTACCTGGTGTTGTAGAGTTAATTTGTTTTAACGATGCAATAGTTGTTGCTCCTAGTAATGCAAATTGTGATGCAATATATAAAGGAGCTGAAACAATATTACCACCTTTGTTTGCAGTTTTAATAATACCTACACCTGCTTGTGCTGCATCTATAAGAACGTTTGCTGATGCTACTGCTTTAGATTCACCGAATAATGAAGCCAATGCTCCTTGGAAATTATCTATTGTAGAATTAAGAACCTGGTCTTTCATATCAGCCTCTGCTTCTGCAATCTCTACATTAGCATCTGCAGTATCTTTAACGGCTTGATTTTCTGCATCAAGGATTTCTTTTTTCTTTGCAAGATAGTTTTTATCTAAATCTTCTTTTGATATATTAAACTCATCTAGTTTAGCAAGTTTCTCCTCATACTCTCTATCAAGTTTTTCTCTCTCTGCATCAAACTCTGATAAACCTAATAGTTCTGCTTCTAACTTCTCTTCTTCTGCTAATGCTTTTGCATCATCTTTTCTTTTCTTTAAATCTTCTGCAACTTTATCTAATCTTTGTTTTTCTTTTTCTTCCTCTGCAATTCTTTCTTGTTCTTTCTTTTCTCTCTCTTCTTTTCTCTTATCTGCAGCTATTTGATTTGCAGTATCTATATCATCTTGTTTCTTCTTTAACAATCCAGCTTCAAATACTGCTAAATCATTTACTGCATTCTTTTGTTCTTCTGTTCCTTCTTCTGTAAGAGCAATTAACTTTTTGTATTTTTCTCTTTCTAACTCAACAGTTTCTTCACCTTTTGCTTTTCTTAATGCAACTTCTCTATCTATATCATCTATTCTACTTTGTGTTGAATTCTTAAACTTTTCTGCTGCCTCTTCTTCTTCTGTTGCAACTAATCCAAGAGACCTACCAATCATCTTAAAGAAATTAACAGTTTTCTGTAATACTTTATTTAGAGGTTCTATTGATTTTATTAAATCTCTTGCTTTATCACTAAACAATAAGAAACCTGCAACTACTAAACCAATTGCAGTTACTATCAATCCTATTGGATTTGCACGAAGAACTATATTGAATGCTTTTTGTGCTGCAGCTGCTGCCTTTGTTGGACCTGGTAGTTTCTTTGTAAATTGAGCTAACTGACCTACACCTTCACCTACATCTTTTATACCAATACCTAATGCAATTGCTGATGCTGCTTTTTCTTCAAACTTACCAAACTGTTCTGATTCTACACCAAGTAATCCTAATCCACCAACTACACCTTGTACTGTACCTCCTAGAACCTTTAAGGAACCATCTAACGCCTGTATCTTATCTTCACCTCTTATACCCTCAATCTGATTATTAACCTTCTCTAACTCTTTTGTAGTATCTTGAGAACGTTTAGCTAAATCTTCAAATGCTTGGGAGTTTCTATCTACATTTTGGAGTTCTTCATTTATCTGAGCTAATTCTTCTTCTAACTGTCCAAGAGTCTTTACTGAATTATCAGTATTTACCTTTACGTTATATTGTATAGTTTGTTGTGCCATATAATAAATTATATTTTCTTTGTTTAATTGGTATGGATAAATACCACTTTGCGTTTTTATATATAAATATGTATAGATGGTAAGTGCATCGTTTATGCTCTTAACTTCACATTACACTTACCACATAACTAAAGAGGGCTTCGGTCCTCTTTTCTTTTACTGACATAATGTCATATGACAAATTGTCAGTATAATTTTTATCGTTTGAGAGAAATTGAGCATATATATATACAGAGGCATAAACAAATGAACATTACATAAACTACATTACGAACACTCTACGACTGGAACTATGAGTATAATATCCCAAACTTTAGGTTTAACTCCTATTGGTTCAGGTAAATTTTCTTTTTTTAATTTTAACTACCAGACGCGCACTGCAGCACTTAATAACTAATAACTGACAAATTTAAAATAAAAATAACAACCTCGTACTGACAGCACTAGCAGCACTGACTTAGTATTATTAGCCGAGGTTATCCACTTATGATTAAATTATATATGTATATATAGAATGTAAATTATAAATTAAATAAGAAAAAGCTTGGATATGTTAAATATTTTTCGTATCTTTGTATAACAAATAATAAATTAAAATAAAATGTGGCATTACCTAACTAAAGAAGATATGATAATCTTTAAACAGATTATTACAGATAAAAAATTATATTACCAATTACAATCACAGGCACTACATCGTAGACCTATGTTAAAAGAATCATACGATAAACTATTAAAGAAATATACAGATGAATAAAGAAGAATCATTAAGAGGTATTGGAGGAGATGTAAAATATGAAAATACAAAGCCAGAATACTCATCAGCATTAGAAAGATTAACTAGACGTGTAGTAGAGTTAGAAGAAAAATTAGAAGAATTAAAAAATAAATTATGAGTAAAAAGAAATCAATTGTTGCAGTCAAAGTAATAGGCGGAAATATACAGAAGGCATTGAGTAGATTTAAACGTAAAGTTAAGGATAGTGAGCATCTACTTGAATATAGAAAACGCCAAGAGTTTGTTAAACCATCAGTAAAAAAACGCAGATTAAAACAGATTGCAATACATCAACAGAAATTGTATGATATAGCAAATAAAGATGACTAATGAAAATTAATAAAACACAAAGAAAATCACTTATGAAAAATAAAAATTATAAGGCATATGATGAAAAGAAACAAAAGCTAAAAGACAAATATGATGAGCAATTGTTTATTAATTCAACACCAGGTAGAGGTGAAATACCTTATTCAGCTGAAGAAAGGGAACAACATAAAAAGTATTTAGAAAAAATATGTTCTATTTTAATTAAACCTAATGGTGATTATCAAAAATTTACTTGGGATATTATGTCATCACACGATTTACTAATGCAAGAAAGAAAAACAAGGAGAAGAATAAACGATAGTCAATATCGTTAAATAATAATTAGTTATGTTAAACAAGATGTTTGACCTACCTTCTGTATCCATTCCCAATATCTATAACTAGCCTTAGTTTTATCAGCATCTAATAAAGTATATTTGTAAGGCAATCTATTATCATAATCCCCTTTATAAAATAACTTATCTCTATCATTCCCCATTACACCAGCATTATGGAAGAATGGGTATTTATCCCAATCTTCTATTGGATTAGTAGCAAACATAAAGTTAAATTCTTTTACTACTCTTGTAGATTTACCTAATTTCCAACCCATCCATAATTCAGCCCACATAGACATTGTCCAATGTTGTAATTCGTGATAAGGTTTACCTTCTTTTATATGTTGTTGTTTTATTCTCTCTGATATTAGTGGTACTTCATTCCAAAACCTCATAGATAAATTATAAACATCTCTCCAATACTTACTGTCAACTTTCTTAATTAACTTCTGTGCTCCACCTGAACCACCTTGATTATAAACTACATATCTTTTATCTATATCAGCAATCTCACACATCTTGTCCAGTACTTCTTCACCTTTACTTCGTATATACTCTGCACCTATATACGATATAGTGTTTGATAAATACCAGTGCTCATCTTGTAGAAAAGGTATAAAATCAAATGGACGAGTAAATATAAAATCTGCATCGTGGAAGAATACAGTTTCATTATTTAGTTGTGGATTCATTATCCAATGTTTTTCTAAAAGGTGTGCTTGTAATGATGGTGGGTAGTTATTATCTAATGGTCTTGTATCATAGTAGAACCAAAAATTAACTGATGGAAATTTGTTTTGTAGTTTTTTCCATTCTAAAGGAACTTCTTTCCATTCCCTATCTAAACCTTGAACTGCATGTATTTGTTGAGGAGATACTCCCATATGTAGGAAATTCTCTATATATACTTCTACCTCCCAAGTGTATCGGTTGATTGCCGGTTGGCACGATAAATAAATCATAAATTATACTCTTTATATATTATATATAATTCTTCAACTTGGATAATTTAGATTCCATATAAGGATTACTACCCATCTCTAATATGTAATCATCTATAAAGTTTATTGCTTCTTGGACTGTTTGACAATTTAGCTCATCTACCACAAGATAATCTCTATGGGTTTCATCTACAAATATATCTAAATAATATCCTTCAGGTGATTTCCAAGTTGCACGATTTAGAACAGATGATTGAAAATCACTATCATACCAAGATAATCTACCTTTATCAAATAGAGGTTCTAAACGATTAACAGAATAAACTTGAATGTCTATCCACGTCTTTGGGTATTCGTTCTCTAAACCTTGTTTAAAACGAGAATAACCACCTAATATAACCATATCAGGTATTTGTTTCTGTATTGATTTAATCCAAGTGTTTATATCAACATCAAATTTCTTTTCTAAAATCATTTAACAACTACTTGGAGTTCCTAATACACCAAACCCATCTGATTCTCTACAATTAGTTCCATCTGTCCAAAAGTTTGCATCAGCTGGAGTTCCAACTAAATCTGAATAGATTACAGTTGCTAATAGGAAAGTTGGTTCGTTCAAATAAACTAGTTGAGAGTTTCCACCAGGATAATTAGAACATACACTTGCACAACTTACTGAACCATACTCTAAAGTAAATGCATAATAACATTG
>JAAHTG010001791.1_pt2 | contig 11983 bp, 10 predicted proteins | sample 6116081 | NCBI WGS metagenome assembly JAAHTG01 (sample SAMN13939989, study PRJNA603662) | sponge metagenome | isolation source: marine sponge | host: Mycale hentscheli | place: New Zealand | collected 2005
GTACGAGCGCGAGCGCGTGTTTCGCGACGCGGCAACGGTACTCGGCTGCGACGACATCAACGCCTTACTTTTGGCGATGGGTCGATCGATCGGGCCGCCTTGGCAGGCCAGACACAAGCTCGCGGCAGCAGCGGCGCTTGCAGCCACGGAGCAACCCGCGCGATGAACGACCGAATTTGCCAATTTTGTTGAAAAACTCCACAGGCTACTTTAGCTCGCAACTTTCGAATCGAACGTAAGACTCCTGCTCAACGATCATCGGTAACCGGCTTTCTCAGCGACTCATTGCTGCGCCAAATCCGACTCGAGGTCCTCGCAACGGAGTTTTTCAATAAAATCGGCCCATATGTATGTACCGGCTGCTGTTCGCAAATGATTTTTAGCATGTTCTCGGAAGTCGCTCATATGTATCCGGCCTGTTGATCGACACGCGGGCCGTGGCCTTATTGGGGTTACGCACGCACCGTGATCTCATTAGCGGCAAGGTCGATTATGACCGAATGGGCCGTCAGACTCTGGGGGCGTAATTTTTCCGTTCCATGCTTTAGATCTTTCGCGAACTCCTTTGGGGCGCGTCGGTGCTTTAGATGCCGACAGCGACCTCATCTCTTGGCACGTCAAACGCGGTTTTGTGCCTCAATACACTCCAGGCCACACGCGCCAGCTTGTTTGCCAGAGCAACGGCCAGCTTGTTGCGGTGCATGCGTTCTGATGCCCGGATCAGCCACTCACCAAAACTGAAGTCTGGCCATCGACTGGCGCGCATCATGATGACCTTCGCAGCTTGTACAAAGAGCATTCTCAAATATCGGCTGCCGCGTTTCGATATCCGACCCAGAATGGTACGGCCTCCGGTGCTGTATTGTCGTGGCACGAGCCCGACCCAGGCAGCGAAGTCGCGGCCGCGGTCAAATGCTTCGCCAGTGCCAATTGCTGCCACCATCGCCGTCGAGATCATCGGACCAATGCCGGGAACGGTCATGACATTCACGCAGTTCTCTTCCGTCCGACTGATCTCTTCGATCTCCTTCGACACAGTGTCAATCCGATCGTCGAGCCAGAGCCAATCGCCATAGAGACCAATTAAGATCATCCGCATGCGTGGTGATATTTCGGCCCTTCGTTCTTCCAGGATAATCTCGAATGAATTCTTCAACGCGCGCAGCCCTTTGCGAACAGTGATCCCCTGTTCGATCAGGAAGGCACGAATCTGATTTATTGATGCGGTTCGACGCGAAACCAATCGAGATCGAACCCGGTGCAGCGCCTGCAAGTCGAGTTGGTCCTGGCTTTTCTCCGGAACTGTCGGCAGATTTGGCCGTAAGGCTGCTTCGGCGATCGCCTCAGCATCGTTGTAATCATTCTTCTGGCCCTTGATGAAGGGCTTCACGTAGATCGCAGGGATGATCCGTGGCTCAAAACCAAGGCCGCGCAACGTACGACTGACAAAATGGGCACTCAGACAAGCCTCCATCGCGGCAACTTCTTAAAGGTCGCTACCAACGCCAACCGCTTGAACTTCTTGCGCAACACGAGCTGACCTTCTCGGTCAAAGCCAACCAAATGAAACGTGTCTTTGCCGATATCGACGCCGACGGACATCAGCTCATCAATCTGGTTCTTCGCCATGCTACTTCTCCTCTCTACAGGTGAAATAGGCTCAATCTAACCTGCTGGGGGAAGCAGCCGGTACATCCCATTAGCTGTCGTTCGCTCGTGCAGTCGGAATTGCGCCGCACAAGCCGCAAAGCAGGCATTCATGTTTGTTATTGGAAGCCGGTCCTGAGTCCCTATGCTGAGAGATGTTCGGTAAGGTTGTCTGCCTGTATGTTCCAACCCTCTTCGTTGCTGCGCATAGCCTCGATCCGTCGAGGATCGGGCAGTGCGGAAAACCCGGACTCGGTTATCGTCAGACGCATTCCGTCTGGGACCTCTTCCAGCCGGAACTCGACAAGAAGGCCGGGCTGACCCTCTGATTGCTCCGTCGATCCCTCATCGGAATCGTACCATCGAAATGAGAAGAGGCGCTCGGGCTCCATACGTTCGATGTACGCGACCCAAGCAACATCTTCGTGGCCCGGGTATGTCATTTGACCCGTAGATTTGACGCCAGCCTCAAAAGGTTGATCAAGGCTGACACGAAACCATTGCCCAAATTCTTCATGATCCGTGAGAGCATTCCAAACCCGCGAGATCGGCGCGTTTAGCTCGACTACTTTCACGATCTTGTCGTTGTCCGCGTCAGTCATGATGCAACTCCTTTGTTGCGTTTTCTCACTGTTGTGATCCTGTTAGTGACGGTGGATTCTGTATTGTGAGGACGAGCCAATGGTTGCGTCAACAGACTGACCGCCGTGTACCCTTGGCAACCGCTGTCGTATCTGTTGGGCCGTCTCCGCCTCAATACCGGCCATTGGCTGAAACCTGACGAATGTCTCGGAAGGGTTCAGAGCTGCCTGATGAGGTGCAGCATGCGGCCATCGGATTGGCGCGCTGTGGCTGTCGCTTTCGGCCCATTCCTGCCATTGAAGACTTTGGATGTTTCTGCAGCGCAGCTTCCCCAAAGCGGACATTGATCGCTACGCGCCAGATGAATCGTGATACGCAAAAGCTTCTTTCGGGAATTCGGCAACGATAACCCAAGATTATCGTCACCTGCATCGTTCGGAACACCAAGGCAGCGAATGGCTAAATTCTTCAAAATCCCTTTTTCGACTTGTCTGTTACCAGCCGGTGCCGAACGATCGCTTGGAGGAAAGTCATCAGCACAAAGACTACTAGCGCACCAATCCAATGGCCTTTGGTCACCTCAAGTGATGCCAACGGGACCGACCGATCAATGGATAATGCCAATACACCGGCAGCGAAGTAGGCAGAATTCATACCGGCATACGCGAAGTACATGACAAAACTGGCGCCAAATCCGCCGTAAGACGGTTTATCCTTTTGCGTCGGAAGAACTGAGGTGCCAAATTTCTCACTGCTTGGCATTTTGAAGAAATAGTCACGAATGGAGTTAACTACTCTCTCATAAAGGATCGCATCGAGCCGCAGCCCTTCGATATAGGAGATGACCGCTGCACCGACCAAACTCAGAACAAGCGCGGAGACGCCAAAGATTAGGTGCGCAAGAATTCGCCCCTCTTCGCTTATTCCATCATCAGATATATTCATTAGCGCAAGGCCAATGGTTGTGATCGGAATCGCTGTAATTAGTAGGAAGTACCTGTAAAACGTGGCAAGTACTTCATTAGTTTTGAAATGCGCTTGGGAAATATTTTCGTACTCTTTCAATTGGAATTGAGTGAAATCATCCATTTTGCAAAAACCCTTGCGATAGACATTTCTCTTCGTACAAAAATCGACGGCGTTTGCGAAAAAGGACCGGTTATTTGCGCGACAGACGATCAATCATGCGATCAACGAGGCTCTTCGCTGCTACCTGATTGACCGAACAATCATATATGAGGTCGAAGACTTCTTTGTATGTTGCGCGCTTCCGCGTTGGCAAACTCTCAAAGAAATCACCGTCTGCTCTGGTCGTCTGTGAATCGGCCGCCTTCTCGACCTTGGCAAGTCGCGCCCGCATGGCGCGGCGGTCGCCCTCTTCGAAGAGATCAAAATCCACGACCTTCCGCATCTCGGCAAGAAGCGTGCCGGTCTCCGCCTTAAGCGATTTCGCCAAACGCTCAGAGACAGCGCCTTGCTTCAGGACATCAAGCCTTTCATAAATCTTGTCAGCGGCAAGCTCGAACGTTTTGAGCCGGTTCCGCTTTTGTGAGGAAAGGCGGCATTCGCGAGCAACCTCGGCACCGAAGGGCCGCAAATGCGCAATGATGTTGTCCAGATGCACGTTGCTCTCGAACTCATCCCGCCGACCATTCGGAACCACCCGGCCATCTAGGACATGTACCTCGCCGATGGTCCATGAGCAGAATCGGTCTTCCGGAAAGACATCAAAAAACAGGCGATCATGGCCGATCTGTATGTTCCCCACGCGGGCGCGCAATCCGCGCACACCTTGCGAAGTAGGGATTGCACCATGGTAGTCATGATGGATGAGCCAGCCGACGGCCGACGGCTCGCCATCAATGCTCTCAATTTCAAAAGTCTTGAGGTTTCGAAGTGATGCTTTTTTCGTGTCCGAGTATTCAACATGGTCGCGATATGGTCGGTAAACAGGCTCTTCTGCACCGTTGATACGGATCTGATAGGACTTTCCGGCACGACCATGTTGTTTGAGTAGCGCTTCGATTTCTCCTCTGTAGGAGAACTCAGGAGCGAAAGGACAGGGACAAGCCTGGCTGACAAAGGCCTCGATTTCGATTTCATTCAGGAGCCGGTCATTGGCGATCCGCCGCGGCTTGATCAATTGAACCTCAAAGAAGTGCGCTGGATAATCCTGGGGGTCTATCCTCTTGAGCTCTACTGCTTCGCATACAACACTGCGCAAGTCTGTATCGCTGTCGTTGGTTGCCAGCATCCGCTTGACGACACGGCCGTCCCATCTGGCTTCGAGAACCCTGGTGTCGCCCTTTGCGCGTGACCGAAAGATAAGCTGCTGGACATAGCCAAGGCCGGAAAGACGACCTACGCCGCGAAATCCGCGTGCATCTGTGCCACGCTTTTCACTCGCGCCAAACGAAAGCATCCTCGCCGAAAAATCTTTATTGGACAAGCCCTTACCGTTATCGCGGATCACAATGCGGCGGTCAATATGATCAAGATTGATCTCAATAAGGCCAGCATCGATAGAGGGCAGAAGACCGGCCGCTACAGCGTCGTCAATTGCGTCGGTCGCGTTTTGGACATACTCGCGGAAGATCGAGAGTGGATTGACGTACATTGAACTGCTCAAGAGCTCCAGCACGTCCTTGCCTACAAAGATCTCGGGCTCCTCCAATCTGTCTTCGTTCGCCTTTGCCGCTTCTGCCATATGCCATATTCCCCCTGTTTCTTGCTTCACGCGTAGGCTCGCGTGATATTCTTTTTCCGGTTCTTCATATGCCCTGCCGGTTGCACATCCTCGTCCGTTAGTCCGGCATCTTCGACACGCTCATCCTCTGGCATCAGATAAGCGTTGATATCTCCAACGCGCCGGCGCTTCTGGGCCTCCCATATCTTCGCTTCATCCGCCTTCGACATTGGGACGAAGAAGGCTGCGGCATCACGAAGTCTGCTGATTGCCAGCTCGTTCAGATCTTGCGCGTAGTCGTTCTTATCCCGTGTGCATAAATACTCAAGAAGCTCGGCGCGCTCATCTGCAGTGAGCGACGCCATCACTGCCTGGAAATCGTCAAATTCCGGTCGCCCGTCATATTGCTCGTACCAATAGCGGTTGAAGATGTAGTGGTGCGGGCGCAGCAAGATACTCTCGAACTCTTCAAAGGTATCGCCGAAGGCCGTGCGGAAGAAATCAGGGGCGCCGCTAACGATGCCATGCGTTGCCTGAAGGATCACCTGCATCGAGCGAAGGTAGTAAGCATTCCAGTTCTTTCCGACATGGCCACGGTCAGGCCGAGTCACAGGCTGATAGCGCATCGGGAAGGAGAAGATGCGAATGTCAAGCTCTTCATTGAGCGTTACATTTAGCCGCATACGCTCAAACAAATCCGCGGGCGTATCGTGGAAGTTGTAGAGCATGTAATTTGACAGCTCAGTTAAACCGGCATCGGCTGAATAGCGAATGGCCTGGGCATAAGGTTTCTTGACACCCAGGTGGTCGAAGGCAATGCGGAGCGGCTTGAGGGCAATGCGAGAGAGTTGCTGCAAGTACATCGGATCCTTGCAAAGTATGCGCGCGTCCACGCCTTGATTGAAATCCACCCTACGCTGAAGCTCGTATCGACCACGCCTAAGCTTCGCACCGCGCTCGAATCCTAAATCAATGATCTCGGCGATGATCTCTTTGAAATTGGCGGAGGCGACCACGTTATTATCCATCAGGATCAGATCTCGCTTCTCGCCATAGAGCTTGCTGACCCCTTCAACGACTTCGCTTAAGGAATTCGTATCCCGCTGCCCGCCCTCAAGTTTCGGAACTCCGCAAAAGGCGCATTTTCGAACGCAACCCCGCGAGGCGTATGTGAAATACGCGTCGTTGACTGGATACTCGTAGCCGATGTGCTCGAGGATGGAGTAATCCGGAACAAGATCTTCGATGGGTTTGCCGTCTACATCATCGGCGTAGAGCTCTTCATCGAACGGGTCGAGGCCAAGAGAGACGGCTGGTGCTTCACCGAGCAACCCTTTGATGAATCGAACGCCTCGCCAGCGAGGCTCTTCGATGAATTTTTCATGCATCAACGATGCGGCAATGCCACCAACGAAAACGCGATGAGCCTGACCACCCACTAAATCCAGGGCATAGTCAATGCTGCGTGCTGAGCGGTCCCACTCGAAGGAAAACAGGGTGGTGATGTAAACGCGGTCCCAGGCCGTGTGGTAGGCCGACGGGTCCTCCCCCTTCACGAAGCGAACATGATCCTTCTTGCCGTTCGGCCCGTGATACTGCGCAATCTTCATCAACCCGAGGGGAGGGTACTTATTCCTGTATCCCGGTTCGACAAGAAGGATGTTTTTGTTGGCCATACACTGCCCCGACTCTATTTTCCGCAGCCTACACAAAAATGATCGACCGCGCGACCCTTATCTTGTGGGATCAACACACGGCATCACAGCTTTCGCAGGGAGCTCGAAAAGAGCCAGTCTTCCGCTTTTCCAGGGACGAGCCAGCAATTCTGTTCGAACAAAGGCTTAAAGCTTGATCGACAAGGCTTTCGGGTCAGCGCAATTGGCCGTATCAGGTCTGCTGTGCCTCCAATGCCTCTATGATCCTTGTTGCAAGTTTCTCCGCCTGCTCGTTGGGCAGCTCTTCGCTCAGAATTCCAAAAACGATCTGGTACTGAGAAGATCTCTCGTTGTCGTTCCCGACGTCGGAGCGTGTGTCCTCGCCGTCACCGTCGGTCCCGTCGGTGCTTTCAGTTTCGCCATCATCGGATGAACCCGACTCTCCCTCGGTACTCCCATTCTCATCCGATGGGTCATCGCTAGCTGCAACAGGCTTGTTTGCGACAGTCTCAGCAAGTTCCTTCAACTTGGACACCAGCCGGCTAACTTCTTTCGGGTCGGCACCAACCAACTTTGTCGGAGAGGCTAGCTCCTTAAGTCGGACCCTGATCGCTGCTTCAATTTCAACCTTCTCGTCCTCGGCGAGTTCTTCTCTATCAGCCTGGAGAGACAGTTCCGTGATTGCATCGCTTATCTTCCTGATGGCTGAGCGCGTGCTGGAGGCAGCTCGAACGAGCCTCACAATGCGTTTCACGACGACGGCCTTGATTTCCATTCTAATTGATCGCCAGGCCTCACTGTCTTCGAAACCGTCGCGTCTCGCATTTGGAACGACTAGGGGATTGGTCACGAATATTTCGCCCACAGCGTTCGTCATGAGCCGCCGATCGGATCCACTGGCTGTGGTCTCCTCAGCCAATTGCTGAATGATCGACATGCCTCCAATCTGAATATTTCTGGAACGAAAGCGAACGCCGGCAACCCTATTGTCCGATATTTCGCCGGGGAAATTCGACACACCAATCCAACCATACCAGCCATTTTCCTTGGAGGACACGGGTTCGATGTCATGAAGCTTGGAAACCCGCTTTCCGGCTGGGTAATGGTTTTTGTAGAGTTTATGTATTGCGCGTCGCTCTCGCTTTTGCTTCGTTTCAATATGCACGGTCGATAACTCGTCGCCAAAGCTTTCTGCAAATCCACGAATACGATCGGCATAATCGAAACTGTCCAAATACTCGACCGGACAAACCTCTCGGAGGTAAGGCTCGAGAACCTGAAGGTCGGCAAACTCAACACCTAGGTTCACCAATCCTACCATTTCAACCTGAGTGAAATGGTCATCATCCTTCGCTGCTGTAGTGTATGTTTTTGTCGAAGAACTGATGACGTCGCGAATGTCTACTGGTTCCGCGCCCGGGGAGAAGTAACTGCGGATCATGCCACAGTCGAATTCGACAATTGTTGCCGTAGCGTCACCGCGCGCCGACGTAGTGAACCGCAGTGTAGTGCAATAGGCGATACCTGCGAGCCGCCCAATTCCCCGAAATCCGGCATGGCGTAAAGGGGTTTTTCGGCTCGCGCCAAGTGATACCAAAGTGGTGACGGCCTTGCTCTCCGCAAGGCCGGTGCCGTTGTCTCGGATGGAGAGTGAGGGCATCCGCTGTGTTCCCTCGACGGAAATTAATATGTGTCCATCGCCTTCCGCTAAAATATCCGCTCTAATAGCGTCTTGAATGGCATCGAAGGCGTTTTGGACATATTCCCGGATGCTATTAAACGGATTTTCATACATTCCTGTCGTCAGGGTTTCCAGAAAGAACGACCCGACTTCGATTTCCAATGCATCTGGACTCGATTGGTTTGTGGGGCTGCTTGCGTTCATCGCAAAGAGACTCCTGTTCTGGGACCCCAACTGATAAAACCGAGTAGGTCGGGTACCACTATTTGGGAATTGCCCTCGAGATCATGCTTTAACCAGCTCGCCGGCACCACGAACTCTTCGGCTATAAGCTCAAACACCTCATCAACATGGAGTTCTATGTCATTTCCCGAACTATGAAGAGTTCGGGATTTAGGTGCGTCTTCCTCGAGTAGTGAGTTTCCATCAACCAGTACATTCACCAAGATATTGCCATTCAAGACGACTTCGGTGCTGATGATACGCTTGGGCTCGTTGGGCAAGGCCAAGTACTCGCGCTTGACAGGTTTCAGTCTCGCTAACACTGCCTCATACGCATCCGTTAGGTCGGTCGTCGAGTTGTGTTCGAATAGCTCATCGATGACGCTCGGCTTGGCCGTCGGTTTCTTCGGCTCTCCAGAAGTGCTCAAGTAAACTTCAGCAAGCGCACCGATGATCAGATCAGATCTTAGTGGGCGCGCGAATTCTGACGAGTTCAGCACTCTCGCCAGCATTTCAGCCGGCTCCAAAGCACCCAGGTTTGCAGCCGAGACAAGACCGCGCCCAACTTGAAGGCGCCGCGACCGGTCGAGGTTTGACAGTTGAGGTTCAATGTCGCGCACAGCTTGGTTTTGCGCCTTCCAGCCTTCCGTCACCAGATCGCTAATGATGGTATCAAGTGGTTTGTCCGGGTCCGGATCAAAGCTCATATCTTCCGAGCTGAAAGCGGCACTGTATCCATCGTCAGGATTTACGGACGGAGGCGTTTTCGTGTTTGCTTCGGTCGTATCTTCGACAGGAGTCTCTTCGGCTTGAAGAGCTGCCGCCAGGTCCTTGACGTCGACGCGCTGCTGCGTCCAGATTTGAGCCAACATCTCTACGGTGACAACATGGACGCCTTTCAGCGAAGGGCATCGTTGTTGTGCTTCATAGATTAAGAGGGGTGAAGCCAACGTCAATCCGGTCTTGTTTTGCTGTGGCCTCCCGTTCTTGTCTCGCACTCGCTCAGGTCGATAGGCCCAGTCTCCTTTCTTGATGTCGCGCGTAACGACGACGAGATGCTCAGCTTCGTGGCGAAAGCAGTCTTCCAGGATTTCAAGCCAGATGATGAGGTCGCCGTTTGGGTTGATTTGCTTGCCTTTGGCTGCCGCGCCGCCAGTGGCTTTATCGGTTTGCTCCGCCGCGGGGTCTGCATCGGCATAGCCGGGAGGTACACGATGGGCGGTCCGCCAGCTTGCTGTTTCCTGAACCTCTGAGAGGATCTGAGGGAGTGCTGAATTCAGGCGACGATCGTCAATGAACGGCAGCAAACGATCCGTTGTATCATTAATACTTGGCTCGTGATGCCTGATCTTCTTGACGAGCTCCTCAACTCGTCCGACCGCATCCCCCAACTCAGTCTGAAACTCATCACGCGACATCCCGTCGATGGTATTGTCGTCGACGTAGCGAGAGGCTTCCGTCCTCAGCGAGGCGAATTGTTTCTGAACCCTGCCAGCGACGGCCTGCAAAGGTCTTCGAGGGACGCGATCTTTTAGATGCTCCCAGGTCTCATTGGCTGCCCAAATCGGAACCCCAACGCGGCTCCCATATCGGCTGAGAGCAGAGAGAAGGTCATCGCTAGCGCGAGCACTCATTTCAAAGCAGTGGATCAGAACATTGGCATCGAGGTAGACGCGCCCTTTCTCGTCTTGCAGAGCAGCCGAAATCCGGCCAAGGCTTTCTTCTCGCGAGGGGCTTACGTCGTGAAACAGCATGGGAGGAGAGGAACCTTCCGAGAACGTAACAAGTATTCATGCAATGCATAGTAACGCACTTGACCATTCGCTCCACAACCCTGAACTCTCGGTGAGCTGTTAATTTTCAAAGGTCTATTGCGGTCCACAGGGTATTGATTGGAAGAGCGTTGTGCCTATCGCTGAAAGTGAGCTTCTCTCGTCCCAAATAGAATACGATTCCTGTGCATATCTTTTGCGACCAGGACCGTCCGCTGTAAACCACTTGAAGTGTTTGAAGTCATCGGCGAGGGCATCGAGACCGGCGCCATTGCATCCCCATTCGGAGAGCGCGCGACAGCTGCCGCTGATCTTGATCCAACCGTCGACCTCACCTTCAAATTTCGGAACGACGCAGATGTTGGCTATTGACTGAATGTCACTTACGTTTTGCTTCTGCAGCGAAAGTCCGCTTTCCGCCCGTTTCAGTCGTCTACTGCACTGCGGCGAACGTCTCAGGTGAGCTCAGGTCACGGTCATTGCACGTTTGAAAATCAATGACTGCTCCTGGCCGAGAACTGCCGCCACGTTCCGATTGAACGGTGGCTTCTTGCTGCTTTTCACCGTCCACGCTGTGGCCCTCGAACAGTCGCTTTCTAATCCGCAACTGAGCTTCAGGGCCAATCAACCGAACCTGCCATGGTTTGTTCGGCACTTGCCGACCCTCGGTTGTCCCCGGTCATTGTCCCGCACTTGCCTGCTCGGGTCGGCCGTCAACATCGTCGTTTGGACTGAAAACCTGAAACGCTTCTCAAGGGTGGTTCAGGACTCCCTGGCCTCCTGACTCTGTACTTGAATGCACTCTTTGCCCTTTGGGTCGATGGACAGGGACAGCCAGTAACCCGGTAGACTCTGGTTTTTCACTAGGCGCCGCAAGTCGAGTGCGAAGTCTGAAAAACGCGCCAGGCTGCCGCTTTTCTCATGCAGGGCTTTGAAGCTGAAGCCCCAGCCGTTCCTGGCGCGGCCGCCATGCTTGCGGGCGAGGCGATAGAGCCAGCGCTCGATGCCGCCGGTCAACGCGAAATAGGCCGGGTCGATGGAGAGCACAAGGCATTCGTTGACGATGCTCTGGTAGAACCAGTCGGGCAAGACGATTTCCATGCCGCGGCTCGCGCCTCCAGCAATGGTCAACTCGCTCCACTCGTTGATCCAACTGAACCGGTGCAGGCGCCTCGTATTACGTGACACGTTACCACTGGAGCCATCGTTGCGGAGATTGGTCAGCACCGTGGTCGATTGCAGCCGGTCGAGCGCGGCGCGGAACCGCTCGTATCCCAGCTTGCCGGTTGGGCGGCCCGCGAAACGCAGGAACTGATGCGGCATGAACCGAAGCAGGCGCGATGTCGGCGCGCCCCGGTTGCGGGCGTCCATGATCTGGCTGGCCGCCCAAATCAGCACGTCGGCGTCCCATATCGTCGCCATGCCGTATTCCGGCACCGCCTCGACGCGGACCCGTACCCCATCGCGGTCGTACAGCAACGGCTTGGTTCGCCGGCTCTTGGCGAGCGAGAAGAACGGGAACGCCATCAGGTCCTGGTGGTCCCGGATGCCGGACGGTTCCGGGATGCAGGAAAACAGATCGAGTTGCTGCCGCTCCGCCGATGATATCCGGCGCTTCAGTTCTCGGTCTCGGCGGTGAAGCGGCGCTTGCGGTCGTTGAGCCAGGCGATGAGGTCGGCCCGGTCGTACAGCACCCGGCGTCCCGCCTTGATATAAAGTGGCCCGTCGCCGGTAACCC
>JAAHTG010002103.1_pt1 | contig 11978 bp, 28 predicted proteins | sample 6116081 | NCBI WGS metagenome assembly JAAHTG01 (sample SAMN13939989, study PRJNA603662) | sponge metagenome | isolation source: marine sponge | host: Mycale hentscheli | place: New Zealand | collected 2005
TTACATTGTTCACTGTTCCTAGGGTTGGATGATAGAGATAAACACGAACACCAGTTAAGTGTTCACTCCTCAAAAGAAGACGTTATTGCATATCTAAAATGGTTATGCGAATCAGGACACGCATACCATATTGATGAAGATTTTGATGAAATAATATGGACTACACATCCTTCAGCTTCAATGCTAGAGCTAATGAAAGAAAACCACAAACTAATGTGGCAGATATCTTATGACAAAAACTTTGAACTTTGGGATTACTTTGAATTTAGAAGTATGGAAGAAGTTGAAAAAGATATCCTTGAAAATAGATATTTGGTAACACACTTACCGCCTTTATACGCTTCTAGTCAATCAGAAGTAACTGCTGAATACTTTATGAGTGATAACGGATTCGATGATGATGATATCGAACAAGTTATAAATATGTGCCACTGCGAAAGAATTGATTTAGAAGATATTGTGATAATCAGAACAAGATGATACAATGGCATGATTACCAGAAAGTTAAGCCACCAAAACAAGTTTGCTTCATTGCAGACTTTGGTGACTACACAGACAGATGTATTTTGGATTACAAGAAACGCTTATGGTCTGAAACAGAGAAAGTATTTATTAATGATGACGAACCTATTAAATGGAGAATATGAAAAACATACTAATTTGGTCTTTCTTACCTATTGTATTGGTGATATACTTTGTGTTGCCGATTTTTATAAGTGTGACACCCTGGGTTTTGCTAGGTATAACAATTCTAATAACTATAATATTCGCTGTAAATGATGGATCATAAACTCGTAATTAAATACGTAAAGAAAGACTTTAAGAATGACTTTGCTCTTCTTAATATCGATGGAAAAACTAAACCCGATGTCAAACAAATAATGAAAGACAGAGGAATTGAATACTTAAAAATATCAGGCTGGAAAGCTTATAAAAAATAAAACTATGCAACACTTTTTTAAAGAATTTCAAGAAGGACTAGAGGTTAAAAAATTCTCTACCGAATACTACGACAACGAAAAGGATATCGACAAAATGCTAGGACTTGGAGTTCTAATCCAAGACGGAAGAATCAAAGTAAACCCAATAGTTAAGAAATCTAAATCTTTAAGCACAGCTAAGAAAAGCTTAAAGAAAGTATTAGGACTATGGCTTAACAACCTAGACAAAGCTCAAGATATTCAAATCAAATTCAGAGAAGAAATGGTTGAATACTTTAAATCTAATCCGATCGGAGGTATTCACAACGGATACGCTCACACTCCTGATAATTGTCCTACTGAATACAAATCAGGGAAAGGCTTTGTCTATGTACAAAACAACGAAGTTATCTCTATGCACGTAGGATATGTTCAGCCTGATAACTACCCTAAAGAATGTGATAGGTTTAAATATGAATCTAATCTAGGAATGATTAAAATAGAGGACTACTAATGAAACTAATATTAATACTAACCATGTTATCACTTCCTTTAGGAGTCATGATGAATAACTACTACTTTCCTATTGTTATGATGGGAGGGTTTTACTTTCTTTGTGTCTTCTTTCGAAGTGTGTGAGGTTGAATAAATAAACTATGAAAAACATTATAATCAAAGTAATCCTATTCATTAGAACAGTATTCTTAATCTTAAGCGTATTACTTTTTGGATATGTGAAGATATAAATGGTTCTTATGCTGAATTAGTGCCTGAATGCTCTGACTTCTTTATTGAATGTACATTAGATATACTCCTGGAGGATATAATCCCTAAAATCGAATTAAAATGACAACACTAACTGTATTTATCGCTGTTAAACTTATAGTATTCGCTTGGGTGCTGAAGTGAAATGTGTGAGGATGAGTTTTTTTTATTAAAAATCGAATGAACTCTTTATGAGTAATAACGAATAGATATTATATCCTTTTTATAACTCTTATATAAGCTAGTATTATTATCTAATACTTAAGCGTTAATACATATAAATCTAAAGATTTAATGTTCGTTCGATTTTTAATAATTTTTCTTAAAAAAGACAAAAAAAAAGAAGAAACCCTTTTTTAATTGGGAATTTCTTCTTAATTTCATTTTGAACACTTAATACAAATAAAGATATGAAAAATATCGAACCGTGCAAGGTTATTTTAATTAATAATATAAATAATCAACTTACATCCAGGAAACTTTATAAAGAATACGCGTTCTTAGCTTACTTAAAAAAAGCTAGCGATTCAGATGTTATACCTGATTTTACCAAAAGAGTAAAAGAGATTTCAGAAAAAACTGAATGTTCTATATCTACTTTATACTTAAAAGTAAAAGCTTTAAAGAAGTTAGGGTGGGTTTCTAAAAACAAGAAAGACTTAGTTATAAAATCATGGGAAGAGGTTACAGAGCTTGTTTTAGGCTCTTTCGCTTTAGATTCAGATGGAAATAAAGTTCTTAATAAGAAAATAGTATCTGTTAGATCTAGAAAAATAGCAGAAGATTCAATACTGAACAAAGTATTAGAGTATAATGCTTCTTTTCAGTCAGAAAAAATCTTAGAAAAAACTGAAGAGTATAATAAAAGAGTTATCAATCACTTAGACTCTTTTAAAAATCTATTCCCTAAGAATAATAAAGGAAATCTAACTGTTCTTCAAAGAATAATCCCTTACGACCCTTCAAAAGAAACTAGGTTCAAACACCAGGAAATAGTAAGGATAAACGAAGCTAGAAAGAATAACCAACCTATTAGCGATCTAATAGAATTTGACAAAAGCTTTTCTAGATACTACATCGCTAAAATGTTAGGGTTTAAATCCACCTCTACAGCTCATGCTTTTATCCAACGTATAAAATCTTACGGATGGGTTAAGGAAAGAATCAGATATGGTGTTATTGCTAAAATAAAAGGTAATAAGTTTTGGAAGATTAAACAGAAGTACAAAAATAAGAAAGGTTTATTCTTTAGAAACAACTGTTTAATAAAGAAAATGTCTTCAGTATTTGAATTTACCAACGAAAAAGAACATTACCCTATTCAAAAGAACATCCAAGGAGATGTATATTCAGAAAGTTACAAGGATAAGGTGAATAAATGGTATGATAATATCATAGCTCAAAAGCAATTTCTATTCAAGACAGGATTCAACACTATTGATGATTTATTTTCAGATATAGATCCTGAGAGATTTTGGGGAAGAGAGTACTGTAAGAATGATTTAATATAACCAAACATGGGAAGACTAACAGATTATTTTGCATTCTTAAATGCAGAACCTAAAGACCTTCAACTGGTAAAATTCAACCTTTCACACTTAGAAATAACCCCTGAGTTAATGAAAGAGCGAAGAAAGCATTTATCTAGAAAGAGAAAAGAATCAAAAGAAAAATCAACATGACACACTTAGAAAACGGATTACCAGAGAGTATGTGTTTAGCACATAATTGTCACCTTAAAGAGAAATGTGAGAGGTTCACCAGGAAGAAAAGCCCAAGAGGTGACGCATTTCAAAACTTCTCACCCTTTAAAAAAGGAGAACTAAAAGGGAAGTGCTTATACTTTAAGGATAATGGAAATAACCACGAAAAACTAGATATTTAGATCTGATTAGTGGAAATAAAAACTAATGATAAGTGTAATAGCTTTTTTAATTGCTATTAATACTTGTTATAAAAAGTAAAAGATTATGGAACAATGGGAAAAGCCCTGTAGTGGAACTTTACGTATAACTAATCCTAAAACACTTGAAAAATGGAAGGTTAATGGCGAATATGATAAACTGATAAAAGAAGGTTACATATATGCTAAAGGTTGTGGAAGATTTAGAAAGTTTATTTGTAAATGCTCAAAATGCAGGAAAACGCAATAATCTTTTATTTTTTATAATGTTAAGTATAAACTGCGTAGCCTTGCAGTAAAGTATGTTGATGAAATAAATGTTTAATTGGCTATGCTGTTTTATACATTGTTGTATAGCGTTAATAAATACCGATATGGATTGGAGAGAAAAAATAGATTATGAAATTAAAGCAAAAAGAAAAGACAAAGACGAACAACAACTTATATGGGGTGTAACTATTATTGTGGTAGTGTTAATTTTAGCATTGATTGCCTAATGCTATACAATGTTAAAAATAAAAACTGTTACCACTAAAGATTAAAATTATGAAGAAGTTTAAAATTGTTTTTTATTTATTGTTAGTTGCTTTCCTTAGTTTTTTAACTTGCTACTGTATAATTTCTTTTTGTACGTTGGAGTTAGATTTAAGGAAGTGGCACATAGCTCTACGTGTTATAACTGCATCATTTGTTACGGGTTTAACTATTAGCTTAACTGGTTATAAATACGATAAGGATTGCAACTAACGAATACAGTAATAACTGGCGTTAGCTTGTTATTAATGCTGTGTTATGTTTTGTTAAATTTAAATTAAATAAGATGATAAAGGTTGATGATAAAAGTAATGCTCAAAGTTGGGAGCTTGAAGTTACGTGTAAAAATAAAAAGTATCTAGATGAAGTAGTTAATGCTGTTTTAAGTTACGGTATGATAGATTTCGAGGTTGTAAACGTGGAGTGTTTATCTAATTCAGACGGTTGGGAAGGTAGATATACTGTGTTTATGTGGTGTAGTTGGTTTAATAATCTTGCTAATATAGCAAAAGACTTGAAAAAAATTGAGAAGAGATTAGGGTAATTAAACATAATGCTACAACTAAACAATGTTATTAACGAATTAAAGAGATGAAGATGGATGTATTAAAGTTAATACAAAGAGATATTGATGGGTTTTCAGAATATGACTACTGGAATTATGCAGAAGCTTTTAAGACGTTGATATTAGCTAAAAAGGAAATTGAAGAACTTAGAGGTAAAGTTAATAATGGTGCTTTAGATGATGTTACCCAACAGAGTGAACTTTTTGAAATTATAGCTGATAGATTAGAAAAGGAATTACCTTTTGAATTAGAAACTATAAAAAGAGAAACATTAATTAAAATAATTTCAAATTGTGGCTAATGAGAGAGTATTAACACTTAAAAAGTTGAATAAATGAATAATAAGTTAAAATTTAACCCAGATAGTAAACCAATGAGAAAAAGTAGTGTTAATACTATGTTACCTACTGGTGTTATAAAACCTTGGAAACCTACTTTATGGCAGAAGATTTTATACAAACTAAAGATAAAGAAAGATCCAAGGTACAACGGAAAAAAGTTAGGTTACATAATGGATGAAATAGGACATTTAGATGTAAAATAAACTTGTAGGTAATGATACAACTAAACAACGTTTTATTTAATACTTAGAAAGATGAAGATTCCTAAAAAAAATTTAATAAGAGATTGCGAAGAATATAAAAAGACAGCCGTTTTAAAAAGTGGTGAAGTTATTGAGTATGTTGAATTTGAACAAGTTGTTGAATTAATGATGGAAATTATTAAATACAATGTTGTTTTAGATGATGTTATAAAATGCAGTTATTGTGGTGAAGATATGGGGTGTGAATTGGAAGATATAGAATGTTTTGAATGTAGAATAGCAGGACAATAGTTTTTTATAACGTTAAGTATAAATGCCGTTGCGATATATGGCACTAAATTAAAAAGATATGAGCAAACAAAGCAATGGAATTTATACAGTGTTACCTGCCGTTAATTTGATTGACGAAATGGTATGGTATTCCAAAAGACAACACGCTAAGATTGTTTTTAGAAAATGCCTAAAAGCAGGAAAGTTAAAAAGGGCGCAGAAAATAGAATACCATTACAACCTCAATGAAACTGGAGATAGTGACACTGTTACAGCACTTGGATTAGCTATTATAGCTAATGGCAGGTAACGGTTTGGCTATGCGTTCGGCTGACGATAGGAGGCTGACGTATAGGTGTTGTTAGCCATCTGGCTGCGGTAAATTAAGAACTAAAATTTGATAAAATGAAAATATTAATAGCTTGTGAGGAAAGCCAAGAAGTTTGTAAGGCTTTCCGAGAATTAGGATTTGAGGCTTATAGTTGCGACATACAAGAATGTAGTGGCGGTAAACCTGAATGGCACATAAAAGGGGATGCACTTGCGGAAGCGTATAGTGGTAAATACGACCTTATGATAGCACACCCACCTTGTACTTATATCAGTAGAGCAGGAGCAAGATGGATGTACCCAACAGCAGGGAATTTAAGCCAAGATAGATTTGACAAAGCAATGGAAGCGAAGGATTTGTTTATGAAACTATTAAACGCTCCAATACCTTATATTGCAGTTGAGAACCCAACACCATTAAAAGTAGTTGGATTACCTAAACAAAGCCAAGCGGTGCAACCTTATGAGTACGGACACCCTTATAGCAAAAGAACCCTGCTGTGGCTTAAAAATTTACCACTATTAAGCCCAACCCAAATAGTAATCGACTATAAGCCGTACTTACCAAGTAACACAGGTGGCAAGAAACGAGGGCAGAAATACCAATTCAAGAACATAAGCCAAAAGGAAAGCAGTAAAACTTTTAGCGGAATTGCAAAAGCTATGGCTGAACAATGGGGGAACTTCATTAAAAACGAGAACGTAGCAGCTTGTGGCTAATGACACAACTAAACACAGTTATTAACGAATTAAAGAGATGAAGTATGAAAAGTGATTGCGAACTTTTAGAAGAGTTTAGAGAACAAGCAGATTTTATAAATAACTTATACGGATTAGGTGATATAGACCACGACACAGCATTAGATAAAGGACATATTTATGAATTAATGAAAAAATATGCAGAACACCAAAGTAAAGTTAATAATGGTGGTTTAGATGATGTTAGCCACCAACGGGGACTATTAGAATCTTTTCGGGATTGGCATAATAATACTAAAATTGCTGATAATAATATACACAACGGAGATTTAGATGATTTTTTAGAAGATTATAATTGTGGTTAACGTTAATGGTATGGTGTCGTTGCGACCTTATAGAACGAACTTAATTAATAATATAAAACTTTGAATTATGAATACAGACAATAAAAAAGCAGAAACTAAGCAATGTACTATACCAAGTGTTAGCAGTAGTATTTCTTTATGGATGGAAGGATTCGCTGCTACAGGACAAAGACAAGGTGCAAGTATGATTGGAACATACCAAGCAAAAGACCTTGATGATGCTGTTAAACAATATATGGAAACGCACAAGGGCAAGGTAGATTGGGATAGATACGGAAGAGGGAGGCACGCTATTTGGGCTTGTGAGATATTTGATAATGAAATAGAAGCCTGTAAATCGTTTGGCTAATATTACTGCTAACATCTCTGTAATAACACTTAAAGGTATACGTAATGGAAACAATATCAATAACTTATACTATTACTTTTATAGTAGATTTCGCACCTGAATATAAGTTTACTAAGTATAAAGAATGCTTCAACGCTAAAACAGGAAGAAGGATCAGGCAGATATCAAATAATGGCACAATAGGATATAAATTAAGAGGGAAATTCTACTCTCTTAAGAATCTTAGAAAACATTTAGTCAAACCTAAAGTGATAGATTGTCCTTTTTAGTTTTGTCAGTACGGAATTTTAACTTATCTTAGTGGAGATTATGGAGGTAGCGATTTATATAAGGGTCTCAACTGATCGCCAGGATAATTCCCTAGAGCTTCAGAAGTCAAAATGTGTGACCTTCTGCGAGTCTAAAGGATACAGCATCGTTGATATTATCATAGATGAAGATATATCAGGAGGATCTAAAATATTTAACAGACCAGGAGGAAGCAGGCTTAAAGAATTAATTGAATCTAAGTCTATTAATCAGTTGGTTTGTTGGAAGTTAGACAGGTTGTCTAGAAAAGTAATAGATGGTTTAACATTTATTGAAGAGTTAAACAAGAAAGATATAGGTATTTCAATCCTTGATATGAAGGGTGAGACTATCGATACCAACACAGCCACTGGTAAATTCTTTTTAACGATCATGTTATCGCTTAATGAAATGGAGAGAGGTATTGTATCAGAAAGAACTTCCTCAGTACTTCAGAATAAGAAAATGAATCTTGAGGTATATTCTAAGAATGCTCCTTATGGTTTTAAAAAGAAAGGAAAGAAGTTAGTCCCCGTGGTGACACAATTAGACAAAGTAAGAAAGGTCTTAAGACTGTCTAAGGAGAGATCTAAGAGAAGTTTATCAATAGAACTAGTGTTAGGGTATAAAGTAGTAGAAAGAATCATTAGAGACGAGGAGTTCTACCTTGCACATTTATGAAACTACAATTAAGCTTATTCCCAACAAATGAATGCGAAGTGTGTCACTCTGAAGTAAAAGGCAACTACGCAGTATGCAGTATAGAATGTGAAATTAAATTAAACAAGAAAGATGAAGATAAAAGACCTACCAGAGCCAGTGAGAACATGGGCTATTAGAAATTTAGAAGCAGCAGATGATTCATTAACAGAAGAAGATGATCTGTCATTAGCTTTCCCTTGGGGGGATAGCCCAGAAGGAATAGCGTTTTGGAGTGAGATTGATAACGAGTGTGAAAGTTTAGATTACTTCAAAAATAAATACTTCTTTCTTCCTTGGGAGGGCGATTTTATCAAAACAGACAACTCTAAAGTAAATGAGAATTTATTAAAAGAGAATGAGAGCTTGAAGGCTAAACTTGAAAGATTAAAAGAGATAGTTTACTCAGATTTAACAATTCCTGTATTAATTGATAACTGTCAGATTTATCTATCTGAAACAGAAAGAATGGGGGTTAACGCTATTTTTGAAAATATGCAGACAGAGTTTTTTAATCACAAAGTTCAAGCAGGAAGAATTATAAAAGAATTAGACCCATTAGTAAAAGAAGAATTAAAGAAACTATTAAACAACGATTAATATGAAATTTGTAAAAAGAAAACCAGCAGTGTACCAGGTAGTAAAAACTGAAGGTGACACAATTACTATCAAGGACAAAGACGGAGTAAGAGAAACATACTCTAAAGAGAAATTTAATAAAGAGTTTGAGCAATGTTAGAATTATTTAAAGAGAGAAAAGCTTTCAACAAAGCATTCGAGATAGTATCAAATGATAGTTTCGGTAATATCCCTTATAAAGCTTACGCATTAGAGTATGACATGGCAAAAGAGGAATTAGATGAATACCTTGAAGCTTGCAAGAATAACGACCTAGTAGAGATATTGGATGCTTTAGGTGATCAGTTATATTTATTAATAGGAAGATGCTATAATCATGGGGTTACTCCTGAGATGCTAATGGAAACTATGTCAGAGATTCACGCTTCGAATATGTCTAAACTAACCGATGAAGGAAAGGTATTAAGAAGAGAAGACGGAAAAGTAATGAAGTCTACCAATTTCTTCCCTCCTAATTTAAAGCAGTTTGTTAAATGAAATTAGTAAAAGATTATATTCAGTTAGATATCGACTTAAAAGGTCATCTAAAGAAAAATTTTAAGATAGGAGATGAAGAGATAAATCTATTCTTGGATAATGTCTTTAACTCCTATGAGGGAGATATCGTTCCTGCCGATGTTAGAAACCTAGTTCATAAAGGAATAGTAGTAGGGAAACCAAGAGGTCTATCAAACTTTGTAAAGAAGGATGATATCACACTTGATGAAATAGAAGTAGGAGATGTGTTGTACCTCCATCACAGAGCCGTCGACTTCGAGAGAAAGCATAAAGAAACAGGAACATTCTTCATGAGATTATGGAGAGATATGATTACTAAATATGTAACAGGAGCTTATTGCAAGGTAACCCCTGAAGGAGATGTAATCCCTATTCATAAATGGACTATATGTAAGAAATTCAAAACAGTATTTGAATCTACTACTTTAATAATCCCTGATCACTTAAGACAACAGAAGAGAGAAGATTTATTAGAGGTTGTTACTCCTTCTAGATTTATAGAAGATGAGGTTTCTCCTGGAGATGTTATAGTAGTGAATAAGAATGGGATTTATGAGATAAATGTGGAAGGAGAAGATTATGTATTTATCCACACAGATGATTTGTACGGAATAAAATTAGATTAGAATGGTATACACACAAAAAGAATTAGATGCGATATTAGACTTAACCTCTAAAGGTTTAAGTAAGGATGATGCGGTAGCAGAATTAGTAGAATCTAAACCAGTAGCGAAAATAGCAGAATTAGTTAAGGAGTATTTCAATGTAGATGACTTAATACCTGTAACAAGAGAGCAAACATCTTTAGCTCCTGCTGTTGTTTTTTATTACTTGGTTTGTGATATATGTTTCATGCCTCGTGATACTAAGGTTCACAAGACAGCTATTAAGTATACTGGTCATGATAGAACAACTTTCTTAGCTTATGTATCTATCTTTGAGAGAGACGATCATAAACTAGATAATAGATATGTGTATGGAGATGCTTTATACAATCACTTTCTAAAGATAAAAGGTAAGATTAATCAAAAAGATTATACAGAATTAATGATCAAACCTTTTATTAGAAAAGGAGGAGTTCCTCAAGAGTTTAAGCCTCACTTCGAAAAGGTTATGGCTGAAAAGTCTAAAGAGATTGAAGAGTTTATAGGAGAGAGGTCTTCATTAAAGAGAGTAAACGATGAGTTCTTTCAGTTTCCTAATTCCTCTTCTCTTAGGCATCACTTAAAAACCAAGAGACCAGATCTTAATGAGCGAGTTAGGTATGAGAGAGGTACGAGAATCTCAAGAGTTATGGAAGAGTTTAGTGATAACATTACTAGACGTATAGATTTAGGAGACACAAGTAAAGAGCTGAATGATAGATACTTTGGTTATGATGGTGTAAGTTCTTTCAGAAAGTCTATGAGACAAGAACAAAATGAATTATATTTGCAAATCTTAGAGAATGAACGAAGAAGAAAAAGAAAAAGACTATAGTTTTATAGAGAAGATAACCTTCCCTGATGGAGTTTATATATCTATTGATGCTTATGCTCACACATTTGGGAAACATATAGACACTATCAAAAAACAAGCAAGTGAAGGAAAGCTTAAAAGAAGAAAACTCAGAGGAGAGTGGTATATTAAAATGTACAGTAAATAAGTGTGTCATTATCGGATGTATCACACTTCTCATTATTAAAATATTAGCAGAGTGACGAAATTGAGTAACGCCTATTCTTGAAGGAGTTAGTTGGTAAACGATAATCCTAGCTATTGTACTATTACTGCGGTTTTTGTTGGTAGTACATAATGCTTAAACCAAATCACTTAATAACATTACGGAAAGGATTATAAGATAGAAGAAATTAATAAATCTAGATCCCGATACTACTCTCTATACGGAAAGCAAGTCGGGATTTTTTAAAAAACAAAACAATGAGAACATTAATACTAGATAAAGATGGTAATGCAATTATTACCACTAATGAAGATTTCGATAAAATTAATATAATGGTAGGAGAGACTTGGGTTAAAGGTAATCACCTTCCTGCTCAGAAGTTTAGTATTGGGTCTATTGACTCTTTAAAGGCTGTTAGAGATTATCTGAATAGTGTCATCACGAAGGGACAGAAGGTCGCACAATTAAAAGAAAGACATAAAGAACTATCAGATAAATACCTAGATCACACTAGTGAGCATTACAAATCAGAAGAGATTAGTGACGAACTTCAATCTATTAAGCTAGAATTTACTAAATTAATCGGAAAAGAATCGGTTAATGGAAGAATACAAATATAGAATCGGTAAATCTCTAGCGTGGGAAGAACAGTATGACAACGGAGAATTAATCTGGAATCAAGGAATGACAATAGAAGCTATGTTGGAAATCTTTATTCTTGACTTCCTAGATGATCTAGCTGATAATAATTAAATATAACGTTGAAAGCAATAACTGTGAAGCGTAGCGTAATTGAAATTACAAGGGTGTTATGAAAAGTAGGCGGTTCATATGAAAAATAGGCGCAAAGTAAACTATTATTTACAAAATAGGTGCTTATTGTAAAATATATTTTTCATAATGGTATAAGTAAATACCGTTTTAATGGAATTTAATTAATGTTATA
>JAAHTG010002104.1_pt1 | contig 11974 bp, 6 predicted proteins | sample 6116081 | NCBI WGS metagenome assembly JAAHTG01 (sample SAMN13939989, study PRJNA603662) | sponge metagenome | isolation source: marine sponge | host: Mycale hentscheli | place: New Zealand | collected 2005
CCCCCCCCCCCCCCTCCCCCCCCCCCCCCCCCCCCTTTCCCCCCCCCCCCCTCCCCTTCCCCCTGCCCTCCCTCTGCTTGTCTTGCTCTTGCAGTTTGTTTATGAAGTTTTGTGTTTGCCGGGCATCAGGCATGTTTGCCGGAGCACCACTAAATTTTGCTTGGAAGTAACTCATTTCTTAACCTTGGTATTGACCCCACTTATCTGCGAAGTTATAAGCATCATTTGCAACATTACTTGCTTTTGATCCCAAACTTGGTTGCAACATATTTGCTTGGTTTATGTTTGCATTCGCCCCTGATAATGAACTGAAATATGCACTCGTAGGATCATAATTTAAACCTTCTGTTGGGTTGCTTGAATAAATTTGATTAGCGAGGTTTGTGTTCGTTCCTTTCAGTCCAAATGCATCAGCAGGGTTTATTGTATTTGAATTTATTACATTGTTTGCAGTTGTGACATTTGCCCTGTCTTGACCCATAAGTGATGCGTATTGATTCTCATCAGCAACCAACCTATTTCGCATTGCTCCTGATGTGTTTAAAATGCTTCTACCAAGTCCACCTGAACGCAGGTATGCTTGGTTCTGTAGAGAGGGGTCTACGCTTGTCAGGGCCGAGTTGGTAATGTCTCTGAGTTCATCAGTACCTAGTTCACCTTGTTGCCTAACTCTCCTGCCAACTGAATCTTTTAGAAGATTCATGTCAGGATTATTAACTAAACCCATTGCGTTTGAAACTATATCTTTTTGCTCCTGACTTCTGAAGTCATCAGGTCTGTATCCCATGCCCCCTTCATTTAGGGGTTTGTAAAAGTCTCTTGCCTTATCGAAACCCTGCTGAACTTGACTTGAATTTATATCAAATATTGCCTGACTACTTTTTGCAAGTTGCCCCGTCCTAGATAAGTTTTTCTGTATCTGTTGGGAGAGGGGGTTCATTGGGTTTGCTTCCGCAAACTCAGTCAGAAATTGATCACGATTAACATCAGGATTATCTACCAAAAAGTTTTGATATGCGTCTTCGAGTTGCTGACCATACTGAGGGTCATTAAACATCTCACTAGAAAGTGATCCAAATTGATTTCTATAATTAGCAACGCTTTCAAGATCAGTTATGCGAGGTTGATCCCGGTAACCTGCATTGATCAATCTATCTGCCATCTCAGGATCAGTTTGTGCCTCAGTTGCCTTTCTTAACTCTTCCTTAATATCTATGTTTTCAATTTCGTCATCTGAAAACAATTTTGTGATTGAGTCACCTAACGACAGACCTGATGCAACCAATCCCAAGACCATCGCAATGTCTTTGAGACCCCATTTATCTTTCTCCTTACCCTCCTTGTCTTTTATCTTCATGTCCATCTGTTGCTGAAGAAGAGTTAAGGTTAATTGTTGCTCCATTAATTTAGCAATTCTGTCCTGACTTGCGTAATAACTTTGCTGACCTTCCGTAGTTGCTAAATCTAGTTCATTTGATATCTGCTCATATCTACTTAACTCCTGCTCAATACCTGCCAAAGACTCAGAAATACTTTCATCGTAATCATTTCTTTTAAGTCCATCCTGCTGAAATTGATAACGCTCATTTGCATAAGCAATTGCCTCCTGTTCTAGGCCGGACATTGCTTCTGAACCTTGACCACTATAAGACTTAATTACATTTCCCTCTGAGTCCTTCAGTTCACCTATAATTGTGCCGTTTCTATTCCTGTCGCTATAGGTGTAACCTTCAGGCATTTCAAGAGGTTCTGCAGTTGCTTCTGCACTTACTGCTTGCTCTGCCTCCTCCTCTGCCTTTTTCACCTCATCCTCCTTATCGGAGACCTTGGATGCGAGTTTAATCTTCTCAATTCCTGTCTGTAGTCCTGCAGTTATTGAGTCCATTTGAGACTGATCATAAGTAAATGTTCCGGGATCGATATCGTAGATGCTCATAATAAATTTATTTTAATACTTAATACCTTATTGAATAAGTATCGTTTGAAGGAATATATGTAGAAGTATAAGTAGGTAGTTGAATTGTTTTAGGCCTGTAGACTGCAATTTCGGCCCTCGACATGTTATCCATGACTCTTGATGCATTATTCGCACTAATTTCTGCTCGTTGTTGTGCTAGTTGGGCCTGTTGTGATTGTGCGGTTTTATTAGCACTTACTTGTTGTTGGGTTGGTGGAGTGCCTTGTGTAAGACTATTATCCTGTATTGCCATACCTGAATTCTGACCCTGAGTCATAGGTGATGGTTGTGGTTGACCTGTCATCGAGTGATAATCAAAAAACCCTCTATTTGCTGACCTCCTATCATAAGTAAATTCTTGTTTAGGTTTGAATAATGAATTGTAAGTGTAATCTCCACCCAAATTAATGCTACTAGTCGCAGTATTATAATTATAAGTTTGCCTATAAGGAGTGTAGTCAAAGTTACGAAGAAAACTATCAAAGGTACTTGAAGAATTAAAATTTCTCATAGCATTATTAATTTGTGCTTGAGAGAGTTTCTCTTTTCTTAACTTTTCCTCTACCCTTGCCCTTTCTGCTTCCTCCTCTTTCCTTGCAATTTCTGCAAGTCTTGCAACTTCTGCTTCTTTAACTTTTAATCCTTCAGCACCTGAAGCAGAACTTTCGTTTAACTGATTTTTTAAGTCAGAGTCAGTTACTTGCCCCTTATATCCATCTTGCTTATCCATTAACCCTTGAAGTTCCGCAACTTCATCCGAAGTCATGTCTTTACCTTTGCTTGATAAGGTTGTGATTCGCTCAGAAGTATCACTCATCGCACCATCATCTAAATACTTTAAGTGGTCTTTATATTCATTCTTATCAAATTCATTTTGAAGACCAATATTGTATTTTTCTTTGTCAGTTAATTCGACTGCAATTGGGTCATATTCACCCCTAATCGAAGACCAACTTTCTGCTTCTGCTACAGACATATCAGGATCAAGATCAGAATTGATGATGTTTAAGACATCATCACTTATGGCATTACTACCAAGCAGGTCTTTTGCTGATTCATTACCATACTTTTCTCCAATACCTTGTTGTAACTCAAGGTAGGCATCCTTCATCTCACCTGCTTGTGCATCAGGCCCAATCTTAATGAAGTAATCATCATCAAACTCAATGTTAGTGCCAAAGGTTTCCTTCATGTGTTCATCTAAATCTAAGAAAGGATTTTGCGTTGGGTCTTCTGATGCCTCCGCAAGCATAACTCCTACTCTTTTCATTTGATCATCAGTATAACCAAATTCTTCCATCTGACGGGCAATCATTTCTTGAGGGTTCTCTAGACTTTGAATTTCATATCCCGTAATATTATAATCATCATCAAAAGTTGCTACAGGAGCACTTATTGCATTTAATGCCTCTCTTCTGCTCATGCCATGTTTGCTTTCAAACTGATCCACCAAACCCTGACTCCACTCAGAAAGGTTTTCATACTCTGCAGTTGTCTTAGATTTAAATGATCCGGGGATACCTGAAATTGCTTTCTTTAATGCCCCAAAAGGATTCTTCCAAGGGGAGTCATATTGCATTGATGCTGCATCATTAATGTCGGCACCTCCGGGTAAAGAGTTGCCAAAGACATTTCTATCAAGTGCTTGATAACCTTCTCTAAGGAAACTACCAAATTGACCAACTGCATCACCCCCTGAAGCAATAACTGCTCCCGGTACACTTGCAACCTGACTTGCTCCCCTAAATGCACCTGTATTCATGTCATAAAGGTTTCCTATTGTTGCGTTATATAAGTCTGCACCCCTGTCTCCCATCCATCGACCAACAGGAGAATTGTTCATGCCTGTAACAACACTATTAATTCCCTTCTGTAGGGAATTAAAAACAGGAATTGCCCCGTATGGGTTTGCCTCATTTGAGGTTAGGTAATTAATCCCCCGGCCTAACCCAACATAGGGAATTGTATTTAAATATTGATCTGCAACAATTGATGCAGATGTTCCGGGACGGGAAGCATAATCAAAATAAGATGCACCTTGTGGCCCTAAGAAATTTGTTGCCGTCAGGTAGTTATTAACTCCTGACAGGTTTTTGTTATAATTCTCTACTCCTTTTGCATAATCAATAAACTGAGGGGCATAATCTAAATTGTTCATGACTGCAGGATAAAGCATTGGGAGACTCATTTGCCCCACTCCACCTATCGTCCCGGCAAGAGACATCTCATCGTAATATTCAGGAAGAAGAGACGGGTCAGCACCATACGCAATACCTTGCCCCCTTCCGGGCAAAGTCCTTACATAGTTGTCAAAATCAAATGCCATTACACTTCCACTCCACTTGGTAGTGGAGATGTAACTACTTCACACTCTCCATCTATTAAAGTTTCAGGTTCGCAGTCACAATCCGTTTCTGTTATAAATTTGCCGTTTGAATCTGTTGATTCACCCTGAATGTAACCCTCATCATTTCTTTCACCAACAATCATCCAATCGATCTCATCGGTGCAATCTGAGTTTTCGCACTCAAAATGCAAAAGATTGCCCTCAACTCTACCCTTTACACGATCCCATCCTTGATTGTTTTGTGCGAAGACTTGTATATCTCTGACTAACTTTACAAATGTGCCTTCTGCCATATTTGAGTTATCATCAAGATTTACCGGGTCAGCACCTAATGTGTGCTTTCCCCTGTAAATCAAGTCTGCCTTTGGTGCTTCAATGCAAGCATGAATTAATTTTTTGTCCTCTAATACAGGGTGGCATATTTTAAATGTTTTTGTTCCTGTAGAGGAAAGAGTGCCGTTAACCAAACAGGCACTAGGATTTGCGGTTGAACCTATCATTACAACACTCCCGGAAGTTGCGTCAGGGAGTATTTCAAATATATTACTTCCACTAATCGGATACCATGCCCTTAAAAACCAACTTCTCATTGCGTTTGTTGATGCAGTTCTACCTGAAATTTGAACATAAGAGGCACTAGATTTAGCGTTTCCGCTTGTATCAACTCGATCTTGTGGGGGAAAGACTGAAACCTTATCACCAACAAATCCCCATTGAGTTGTTCTTGCCGGGTCTTCACTTTGCATTGCAAACTGCATACCCTGACCACTTCCACCAACTGCAGGGTAAGTAATAATTTTTGGTTCATTTGATACATTTGTCACCCCGTCAGATGACAAATGAGAGAAGAATATTGATTTTGAAGTAGTATCTAACTCTGAGTGAATAAAAGTGACATTACCCAATGTAAAAAGATTTTTACTATAAAAATCATCGCAATAAATATCACCACTACAGGTTATTCCCTTCTCAACAATTAAACCTGCATCATTTGTGCCAAGTTCTTGTTGTTCAATTGTGTTATCATCATTTAGATAACCCCCCTGAATTTTCATGCCTCCCGTAGTGAGGACTCTACCATCAACCTCCAAATTGTCCTGAAACTTAAACCTGCCCATCACCCCGGTAACACCAAAAGTCTGACCATTGTGTCCAAGACCTATAATTGAATTGGTTGTCCTTGAGAAATAAAGGTCATTATCTTGATTAGCAATAGAAGCATCATTACCTAGAATTATCTCTCCACCTTCTACAAATAAATCCCCCCCAAAGGTTTGATTACCTTCATATGAAAGGTTGCCTATAAATGATCCATCAACCTGAAGGTCACCTTTAACTAAGACATCGTTTGTCTCAATATTGCCTGTCTCCATGACAATTGATCCCGTACTCCCATCAATGGTTGTTTGGTTACCTGCAGTCCCGGAAACAACTCCACCCTCAAACTGAATATTTAAAGTCCCAATTAAATCAACCTTAGCAAGTTTTTTAATTTTAGATTCAGATGTGTCATAGATCAGAAAGTAATCCTGATCACTAACATCTGCTCTTGCCAATGTAGGATTCCCCATGATTGCACCTGAAACACTATCTTCGCTCAGTTTTATTGCATCGATAGATTCATCATTAATTATGGCATCACCAACAACTTTATTTAAGTTGTTTGCTGAAACCAACTGCCCTCCTGAAAAAGTAAAACCCGGTGTAATATCTGTCATTTTTAATTCCTTTGAAATGTTTGTCTAAGTGCGTCTCTTGCTTCCAATACAATCCTTTTTACCTCAAATTGAGTTGCATATATAAACCCCTCAATTGACATGCTTTCCCCGTGTTTCTTGACCTGTACCTTATGGTTGAAAGACCCGTCTTTTATGGTATCAGAAATCTTTGTTTCCCTATCAGGGTTCTCTGTATTTACATAAAATTCAAAAACACTATTTGTTGTGTCTCCATTTAATTTAGCACCTGAAACCATGACCCTTCTTAAAATCTTATCTGCAAAAGTTTTAAATCTATAACCCCTTGTTTTAAACCAACCTGCTACATTCCAATCAGTATCATTATACACATCTTTGTGATCTTCGTGTTTTTCTATTTGAACAATTCCATAGTTCTGATTCCACATGAACAACTTTGATTCGTTACCCGTTGTCACCTTTGCTATCTTGTCAAATCCTGATCGATATAAATCTAATGATTCCCACTTAGAAAGAAGAGTATTATAAATTAATGCTCCTGTAAAATATTGCTCGTAACCCCAATGAAAAAAGGCATCAGTAAATACATACAATCGCCCTCTATTGAAAAACATTTGGGTGTATTCAAAATCGCCCCAATAACCTACCTCACCAAACTCATAAAGCAGGTCTTCCACATCTCGACTAAGAGGCATGTCAGTAATCCTAACTGCTTGAGGGGGGAGGCCAATTCCACCCTCGCCCTTAGCATTCAAAGACAAGGCATATAGACCCTGATGTGATAAAAACATCACCTCAGTCCCTATAATGACTTTGCAACGATTATTTACGCATCCCATTTGATCTGAAATGCGTGTTATTGATAAACTCCCCCCTTGGTCTGCAGGAAGCATCGAGTAGACTCCTCCTACAATGTATACAGAACTATTTTTGAAGCATACGAGAGAGTCATCCACGAGAGGTTCTAGGGCAGTTATTTTCCCTCCATCCTCTGACCCAATTGTTAGTTTATTATAAATCGGAAAGTCATGTGTTGATAAGGGGGATGAGATAGCAAGGTCATGCTTGCCCGTTGGCACAACTAAACGATTTCCTGCCCATGTTGCAAATAGTCCGGGGGGGCATTGATCTTCTAGCGAATATGCCATTGCCCAATCTTTAGATAAATTATTAAACGCTCCCCAAGTTGGCCGAGTGTTTGTATCACAAGGTACGCAACTAACTACTCTACCTGTAATTTCAGTAACCTCGTAAGCACCTAAATTATTATTTAAGTCTCTCCAAACTTCTATTTTTTCTCCGATATTCCATGATGGTATTTCGTCACAAGTAAATACTCTTGTGTCACCAACCTGACTACCCGTTTCCTGAAGACCTACTTGCTTGTGCAGGACAAACTTCTTTTCAGTTCCTTCAATAACAGATGATGATTGGGAGTAAATTGGACTCTCTTCAAGTCTTGCAACCTGCTCTCCTAGTTCTGCAGTTGAGTCTAAGGTAAATGGAAGTGAAATTGATTCTGTAGGAAAAATTAAAGTTGAACCTGTCGTTTGAATTAAAAAACCATTTGTAATCCCTTGTTCCCATGCAGTTGGATAGTTGATCAGGGTATGAGTCTCATCACTATTGCCTGAATGCAAAAAGGCATAAAGTGGAGTTGAGTATAAAAGTTGATCCCCATCTCCATCGTTATAGGAAATCATATCTAGAAAACCACCTGAAGTGTTTTCTACATAATTCCTGTCAGAGTCACTAGAAATTCCTTCTGCAGTTTTTCTTAGTGCAATCTTACCTCTATCAAGTCTTATGTTTTGAGCATAGGAAAGTAATCCGGGTTCAAGTGAGTCCTTTTCATATTTTGATGCAAAACCACTAAATGATTCATCTCCATCTAGCAGACTTGGATCATCAAGTTGACCATTGTCTTTATACCTCATCCTTGCGTTTCCACATTCGGTACAATCTCCAAATCATGTATGCACATGTTAATGCTCCTGCCATTGTGCCAACAAAAGAGTTGGCAAATGCCCATGATGTACCCGTTCCAATCGTCCCAATCACTATAGCATTATCACTCATTTCCACATTCTATCTTTCTAACTTTTTTGCCAATATGACGGGTGTAAAATATTGGGATTGTCACATACAATCCAAAACCCACTCCCACTAAAATTAACAGAGTCTTCAGACCATCCAATGCCTTGGTGAACCAACTTTTGTGAGAGTCCATTTGAAGTTGCACTAACTTCTCTACATCTCCCTGACTCAAGGCAGAAATAGTTTGTTGTGCTTCCTTGTTGCGATCCAATTCGTGTACCAATTGTCCTACACCTGCTCCCAAAGTACCCCCTGCAACTGCCCCCGGTATCCCTCCGATTGATCCCACTCCTGCTCCGATCCCTCCCCCTATCGTTGGGGCAAGCGATTTCATCGAGCAGGAGCAAAGCAAGCAAATTGAGAATATCGTCATCCATTTCATCAAGGGACAATTTGTTTGTACGCATGACCTGAAGGTAGATTCCTTGCCAAACCATATCGGTGCATGATTGCACCTTCTATCTTTTCTCGATCTGAGTTATCTTTTGTGATGATGAACTCAGTAAGTTTACCATCTAGTACACCTGCTCCACCCTGCGTGGATGGAGCATTATGGTTGCCCATTAAATGTATTATAGAATCTGCACCTAGTGTTCCTGAATCTGCTACGCTAAATAATTGTGTTCCGTTTAACCATGCAGTCGAAGTTTGTGCAGTTGTATCAATTTCCCATGTCAGTAAATTCCATCCGGTGATTGCAGTCGTTCCTGTATGACCAACTGCACCCTGAGTTCTTGTATGGTGATAGAACTGACCTCTGTACTCAGAACTATTACCTGCAAGTGGAGCAATGATATCAAGGTTGTTAAAGTCTCTGATTGACCAAGGTGCGTCCTGACCACCATTAACGCTAGGATTGAAAAGCACAAAAGCAGTAAACTTATTACTTAAATCGAGTCCTGTAATATTGCTTGTATCGAGAACATCGTTATCTCCATCAAACTTAAATACTTTTTCATTGTAGATCAGTTCTGAACCTGACTCTACTAGTTCAATAGTGCTTGCGAATTCTGCGGTATAGTTTTTTCCGTTAGATGACAAGTCATCTACTTGAGTAACATGTCCGCTTGTTTTGGTAATCGTAGATTCATTTGCACTTACTGCATTAACTAAATCAGTTCCGGGGATTTCATGGGCGATTGAATGGTCTGCTTGATCGTTCATCCTTTTTGCCTCGTTAGCAAATGCTCTACCGATTCCAAACATTCCATCTTGTGCAAGATGAACATTATTTCCGGGCGAATAGATTGTAGCATCTACCAATCCGATCCTAGTGTATTGGTCAGACATTCTTTTATATTCATCACCCCAACCTACAGGTTCTCCATTTGAATCACTTATTCTAGTAATAATTAAATTGGTATTTGAGTAACTAAGATTCAATGTAAGCATGTGAACCCTAATGTTATCCCAAATAGATTTTAACTTTGTTTGAATTGTGCCTTCAGGAGATGCTTTCGATCCATCAGATTCACCCTGATACCAAATAACATCTTTAACAAAAACATTATGACCCTTATCCTGTAGTGCTTTTACCGCATTCTCAAATGCAGTTTTATAACCTCTCCAACAATCACCCTCTCTGCCCGTCAGGTTAGAATCTGTATCCCAATCACTAAGATCGTTTCCGGCATTATCGGTAACCCCTGAAAATAAACTAGATGCACCTACTCCATATTTAAATATGGCAGGTGTATTTGTGCCAAACAAACCATTGGTTTTGCCTTCATGGGCAAACCCAATTTCAGGGCCAAACTTTGATGATCCCCCAATTGTCGAAACCCCATCATCCCCTCTAGTATCTCCTGCAGTTACATTATCAACCCAATCAGAATCATAAAGTTGTGTAGTCGCATTGCTTGTGGCATCATGCCATGCAGTCCTAAAAAAGACATCAGACTTTTGACTAGTAATGTCAGTAGGAGCACCTGAAAGATCGGCATGACCATGCATGTTGCTTTGGCCAAGCATAATAAACAAGTCGATGTCTCTTGAGGGCATATCCCTCCACAAGGTATCATCTGCTAATTTATACCAATCCCCATCCTTTGAGTAGACATGAAATGACTGATCGGATACCCAAATTATCTCACCATCTTCGTAGGGTAAAGGCAGGTCAGCATCAGTTGATTTTCTAACTGACTCCAAAGTTTGGATATCATCACGAATTTTATCAACATCAACCCAACCTGAAGTAAAATCTCCATTTTTTAAAATTCTTACCTGATCGTTTGAACCTGTATATCCATACCAACCTGTGCCAATATTTGACAGACTTTGATCGTATTCATCTCCGATAGGTGTAGATGTTCCTATTCGCTCGTAAACATCATCTCCTCCCTCACCTAATTGGTCAGCATAAGAAAGATACCTGTAAATATTGTTTGGATTACGAAAAATAAACTGCCCTCTACCTAAATCTGAAATTGTATAAATATCACCTACTTTGACAGGCAAATCTTCATCGAACAAAAGACTACGAGTGAGGTTTCTATACTCCCTGTCAACTGCCGGAGAATATTCATCAACTGCAGTTAATTCATCTCTTAATTGATCAATCTGTAAGTTGATGGTTATATCTGAGTTACCATTTGTCTCATTAATTGCCACAAATGAATCTGTTACTGAATGGGCCAAATGATTAACAACATGCAACCCATCAAATAAATAATTGTGATTGTTTCCTTGTGCCTTTAGTTCTGAAATTAAGAAGTGATCAGTTGTATTTGTCTGACTAAACCTGCCTTGCCATGAAATATTATAAGGGGCAAAAATAGTGTTAATATTTCGAGTGTAGTAAGAATCATCTGTAAAACCAAGTAATCCAACTGCCTCTTCATCTCTTGCCTTCGCCAAACCCTTTATCACATTACTTGGAAACCAAATGCTTTTGCTTACTCCAAGAACAACTACGCAATCATAGTCGTTAAAATAATTTTTCCAATCTGTAGTGCTACTTAATGTGGTGTTGTTCTTAAAGAATTGGTCAGTCTCAATAAAACCATAATGGTCACCCAAGAACCAACTTTGGTTGTATGCTAAGTGATTATATTGAGCATTATAAAAGTAACTAGGTTGTCTAGTCACCACCTGACTACCTGACGGGACTTCTAAGGTTAATCCGGCCCAATAAGATGCCATTTCCAATTGAAATTGGATAAAACCACTTCGAGCATAAAACTGATAATCACTTGGAGGAGTATCACAAATATACAGAACTTTCCCTGTTGGTACACTTCTTCTACTAACACCCTCGTTTAACATATTTACCAATAAACCAACACAATTCTGAGACCCTGTATTGGTGGTATGCCCGTCATTCATTGATGTTATATAAGGGGGGAGTTTTAAGGGTAATTCTCCACCAATCCCGGAAGTCGCATCTGAATAATAAAAGAGTTGGTCAACCTCATCATCAACGATTGTAAAAGTTGTTGTTCCGTTTGTTAAATCAACCACAACCCCATTTGTGTGCTCAATGCCTGTAGAGTTTGTCCCATCACTTATTTCAGACAAACGAAAGGGGTTTGTAAGGTCATCAGACCAATCAAAAATATATTGGTTTCCCTTGGCAAGTTCTAGGGTTGGAGTCTCAATGTCATCAATATAAAAAACATCATTTGTGCCATTATTCTGAATGGTAACTACATGATTTTTTACAAAAGTTTTATTTAACATCTTACCTTGATCATTTAGATGATCTAGGAAAGATGGGTTGGTTGTTGAGGTTCTATCCCAAGTTGGGAGAGTATCCGCAATTAATCTACTACTTTGAAATCCACCCATTGATGGGTGAGTTATAATTGCCCCTGCAGTTACTGTGCGGGTGGGGGGCGGGGGGGGGGGGGGGGGGGGGGGGGGGGGGGGGGGGGGGGG
>JAAHTG010000955.1_pt4 | contig 11956 bp, 14 predicted proteins | sample 6116081 | NCBI WGS metagenome assembly JAAHTG01 (sample SAMN13939989, study PRJNA603662) | sponge metagenome | isolation source: marine sponge | host: Mycale hentscheli | place: New Zealand | collected 2005
AAACAGATGTAGAAGCTACTAAAATATTTATGGATTATCTTCAAGCAAAACGAGAGGGTAAGCCAACGAATCCAGAGTACAATCAAATAGCTAGCCAATTAGATGTAATGGTTGAGAGAATTGGTGGTCAAATTGAAGGTAGTAATATAGGTCTTACAGATAATATACTTACTGAGATTAACAAGTTGTTAGGCGATACAGCTGAAGTTCAAAGAAAACCTTTTTACTTTCAAGACAGTGCAAAACTTAAGTTGTCTGAAGTTGTTAAAGATAAAGATGGTTTTATAGAAAGACTTACAAATTCTGATTGGACACAACAAGAAGCGGAAGAGTTTTATGAGTTTCTTGAGAGTGGTCCTATGCATTATGATAAGTCTACCCTTAGAGAGCTTGGCTTTTTAAATTATCCAGCACGTTCTGTTAAACAATCTAAAGATCAGTTGTACAAAATATTTGGCGAAGATTCTAAGTTTTTAGAAAACGATCCGTTTCAAAGACTAAGAGAAAATATACAAGAACAAGTTAACTATGCAGTTGACAATAGAATGCTTGGTCAAAAAGGAATACGATATAAAAAGTTGATGTTAATGTTGAAAGATGAAATGGGAGAAGGTTGGGACCCAAGAATGCTTACACATTTTACTGATAGTATTGCTGCATCTCGTGGTGATTACAGAAGGATGGATAGCAAGAGAGCGGAAAGAATGATTGGACATATTACTTTCTTTAATACTTTTTCTCATCTTGATTTGTCAGCTTTAGCTTCTCTGCCAGAGGCTGCACTAGTTTTATTGGGTGCGACAAAAGATAAAAAGCTTATGGAGCTTTTTCAAATGGGTGTTAACGACTTTGCTAGAAAGTATGTTACAGAAAGCAAGAACGGTTACTCTTATATTAATCCATCAGTTGGTTTAACAAGAGAACAATACACCAGGAATCTGGCAGATTTTTATAGGTATGGTTATGGTACATCTACTCACGGTGCTATTGGTCAAGTAGGTATTGATGAAGGTGTTTATAAGGCATCAAAGATTAAAGAGTTTGCAATGAGCACATTCTTTAGAGCTAACCTTCTTAAAATATATACAGATACTACTAGGGTTGCACGTTTAGCATTAGCTAATGATGCTATCTTTGGTGACTTAGAAATAGTTGCAATGTTTCCGCCGGGGCATCATAATAGAAACACAGGTTTGTTTCATGATGCGTTTGAAAGATTAAGGGATTTAAATATTGATCCTGATGTTTTAGCGAGAAGATACAAGCCATTAGTTGATGCTGCAAGATTGACTTTAAATGAAGGTCATGATACACAAACGCTTTACGATAGAATATTACAAATAGACCCATCGTTTATAGATGATATGGACGTTGCTAGAATGACTTGGGTTGATAATGCTATTGCTCATCCAGATGCAATGAACAGACCTTTGTTTTATTCTAATCCATACTATCGTTTGTTTACTCAGTATAATGGTTTTATGTCTGTGTTTACTGCGTCTATACTTCCAAAGATTTGGAAGAGGATTAAATCACAAGACCCAACAGCAAAATATTCTACAGTTGCTATTGCTGCGACTATGATTGTTGCAGGGTTTTTGAGTCAAGCTATGAAAGACGAATGGAGATATGGTGGAAGACCGGGATGGCTTTCGCAGAAAGGTTTCTTACAAAGAGGTGTTGCCTCATCAGGATTACTTGGTACACCTGAGAAACTATTGTCAGCTGTTAGTCCTATATATGATGACAGCAAGAAGCCTTGGGAGTCTTCAATGGATTACGGAGCACGCAAAGGTGGTCATGCAATCAGAGAGTTTCTTGGTCCAACATATGCACATGGTGAGCAGTTAGCTAAGATATTTATGTCACAGATAGAGGGTGATTTAGATAGAAGAAATATGTATCTTTCAAAAGAAATACCTTTCTTAGGTAAAAATAAAAACTGGAAAGACTACAATTTAGGAAGAGGAGATATAAATATAGATGAAGCTCTTAAAAAAACAGTACCATTTTTATAATATAGGAGAGACCACATGGCTCTAAATCTACAAACCACTAAGCAAATGGGTGGAAGAAGCCTTGTTGATGCATCAAACAATCCCCTTCTAAAAAGTATTTTAGAGGGGACAGCTGCATTACAAACTGATCCTGTTACGCAAAAACCTAAAAGCAAAAAAGAAACAGGGCAGTCAGTTGCAGATACAAAAGCTCAGTTAGATCAAAACTATCAAGCTGTTGATGCTGCATACGATTCAAGTGTAGCTGCTTTAAATACTATGGCTAGCACTGGTAGAGGTACATCGTCAGTGTATAACCAAAGTCAAGCTAGAGCACAGGGTGATGCTACATTAGCTAAGTCTGATGCTGCAATCATTGGTCAAGCACAAACTTATGCTGATGCTATGTTAGCTAACCCTAGGTTTGATAACTCTAAGATGGGGGAAGACCCTAACTTAGACTTTGATGAAGAAGCACGATTGCTTGAGGCGTTTGCTAGTCAAGCAGGCGTTGAGCCTGAGCAAGTTGCATCAAACCCTAGATTGTATGAAGCCTTTGGTAGATTTTTAGGATTGTCTACTGGCACTATGAGTAATGATAAGTATTACGCATATGATGTTAATGGTAATAATTTAAAAGACGATACTAATAACAACTATAAAACATGGACACCATGGGTGCAGCCTAAGTTTGTTCAACAGGTTGCAGGTGTAGGCACAAAGATTAAAGACAATCCTGTTGCTCAAAAGTTTAGAGGCAACAAGGATGCTTATGTCAAAAAAGAAATGGCAGAAGGTGTCTCAGAGGCTGACGCTATTCAAGCTTGGAATCAGATGGGTAATTTAGATACTACTCAATCTTTAATAGGTCAAACAGGATTTCCAAGAGAAGACGAAACAGTTATACGTGCATCCGAGATGGCAGCAAAGACACAAAAAACATTAAGTGCTTTTGTTAGAAGTGTGCATGCTGCGTCAGTTAATCGTTCTCCTATGGCTGCTTCAAGGTTTGCTGAAAAAATAACAGGCAACAGATACGATGAGTTTAAAGGTGAATCTATTAATGATATGATTAATCTTTTTATACACACACATGCTGCGTTAGAAGAGCAATCAGAAACAGCTGCACAAGCTTACTCAGATATTATGATGTTAGCTGTAATGGACCATGCGTTACAAAATGTATATAGATATGAGAATAAAAAGTCAGACCCTAATACACAAGACGCACCAGATTCAGTTGAAAACGAATCTACTGAAGCTGCTATTAAAAGATATGATTCTACATTAATGTCAGGAGCTGCCGATCAAAAACAAATAGGTGGTACTATTTTAAATAACATGGGCTTTGGAAAGACTACTGCTGAACAACAAGAAGCTATGGGTGCTATGGCAATGGACATAGTATTTAAAACTTTTGACAAGAACCAAGCTAAGAAAGACCAGTTGTTCAGAAAAGTAGAAGTTAAGACTGTCAAAAGTGGAGTGCCTATTACATTAATAGGACATACTTTTACTAAAGAAGGCTTGGCATTAGCTCAAGATATGAAAGGTTTGTTTGAAGTTGTTATGCCTAAGTCACAAAGAAATGTTAGGTACGGTACTTTGCTAACAGATAAGACTGCTATTGAAAAATTGATTGGCGTGCGTGTTGATGATTACGAATACACAATTCCTTTTGGTGATACAACTGTCGCAGCCAAACATAAACAGCAAGCTGATAATACTCCTGTGCGTATTCATCGTGAGTCTCAACAGTTTTGGGACAGGGTTTATACTGAGTATCAAAACGAGTTGCAGCGTGAAGCAATGTCGCAGGGTACAGAGCGTTCTACTATCTTAGATGATTTAGATGGTGCTAACTTTTTTAATTCAAAAGGTAATGGCAATGGACAAAAAGGTAGCTTTCAAAGCAGACCCGGTTTTGTTTATGTTACTGACAGACAAGGAAGGTTTTATCATAAAGAGTCTCCTCATTTAATTTATGAGGGTGCAACAGAAAAAATCTATACCAAGAACGATGGTAGAAGTATTGAAGATGCAGCACAACAAATGGACTTTAGTGATAAGGTTAAAGACCAGCAGTTTATAAACACGATTGAGTTTGCTACAACAAACTTAGATAAAGTTTTTTATTACACATATAAGTATGGAAAGAACTGGAGACTTAACGTAGATCAAACTGTTGGTAATTACCAGCATAATAAATTTGCAAGGTCTTTGATTGCTGCTGGCGTACCTGCTACTTACAATCTTAAAAACAAGAAAGATGTTATTCAAATCAAAGCTGGTATTATGAAACGCTATGGTATGGATATGAAGAATCCTATTGAAGCAGCTTTAGAATATGACGCAGCTATTAACAGGTGGACGCAGCTAGACGCTAACCAAGACTTGAAAGGCATACTTAGAGAAGCTGGAAAAGAAGAAGGCTTTGCTTCGGTTGCTGCAATACTCGAGGGTGTTAAGCTAAAGAAACATATGGATGGAAACAATCCTACATATACTTCTAATTTCTTTACAGAGATTGATGGTAAGACTAACGGTCTTGCTCATGCAGCTGCACAATCAGGTGACTTGGTTTCTGGAAGTCGTGCTCTTATATTTGGTGAAGAAGATTATGCTACATGGAATAAATATTATGATGAGTTTGAAAAGATTCAGAATGATCCAGAGAAAATACGTGAGCTTGAAAACAAATATGATTTAGAACCGGGTGCGTTAAGCACTTATCTTGATGCTTACAATAGTGTTAACAATTCTTTATTAAAAGATTTTTCTAAGATTAGAGCAGGAGTTACTGAGTCTGGTGACTTAGTTACATTTCCGGGCATGTTGTTAGAAGGGGCAAGTGAGAAGTTTAAAGTTATAATGCAAGATGCACAAGACAATGGTGGTCTAGCAAAGTTTACTATGGCATTAGATATGTTTGGTCAAAGTGAATTTGGCAGGGCTTTTACTAAAAAACCTGTGATGATTTTTGCTTATGGTGCTGGTGATGCAAGACATATTGAAGAAGTTAGGTCTTACATTGACGGAATGCTAAGAGAAAACGGTGCTGGTTTTCAGCAAAAATTAACAGATGCAGGTATTGATGTTGATAGAGATTTTATTGAACCTCTTGGTGTAATGATGTCGCAAGCTGTTAATACTAACTTTAATCAGATTAAAACATTTGCAAACGCTTTGTCTGCGATGGGTGCTGAAGCAGTAAACCAAGGTTTTGAATTGTTTATACCAACAATGGACGGTCATCTAATTCCAATAGGTGATATGGAGTACTGGATAAGTAAAGACCCGGGAGATAAGAGACAGCAGAAATGGACTTTACCAGATGGAGAAACAGCATCTATTGTTCAAGTACAACACATGAATAAGAGATGGGATTCTAGAGCTGGCAGAGATATACCAGACCTCTCGAATGTTGGTAACAGCATAAGAATATTTAAAGCTGCAACACAGATGGCAGTAATGTTAACTCATGCCAATGATAATACCAATATGCAAAGGGCTATTTATAATATGCATGAAGCTAAGCTTGGTAAAAGAAAGGCTGACAAGAATGATGCAATGGATGAATCATCATTGCCTTATGGTAATACATCTTTACATATCTTTGATGGTTTATTAGTTACGCCTAAAGAAGCTGAAGAGTATGCTGAAATGTTAAACAATGTGTTTAGAGATATGAACACCGATCCTAACAAGAGTCATATGCATGCTTTATATACAGCTTTATCTTTTGAGTTGGATTCAAACGGTGAAAAGATTCTAGATGAGAATTTTGAAAATCATCCTGTCATTATAAAAGGTCAGGGAGATATGTCTGATACTCAATGGAATAAACTTCGTAATCATTATCGATATAGACGTAGATTAAAACCAGAAGCTAGAGAAGAATCATTAGAAGATAATGGACCTTCTTCTTGGGACCCAAAGTATAACAAAGCAGTTACTTCTAAAGGTAGAGTTATTCGTGAAGCCCAAGCTTTTGATTGGAAGACACCAGACAAGACTGTCAAAGGTAAAAAAGTTAGAGGTACACAGTGGTACTTTAACAAATACTTTAAAGGTGAAGGTGCTTTTTATGATGCTAAGCAACAGTTTGCAAGAAACAAACAGCATTACAAACAGTTCTTTTATTCTACTGATACTCTTGATAATCAGATTAAAAACTATAAAGGCAATGCTAACTTAGATGCCATGGTTTGGAAATCTAAATAAAAAAACCCCCAACAGAATCCTTAATGGAATCTGTTGGGGGTTTTCTTTTTTAATATCCTCTAGCTTTTTGTGCTTTACTTAATGAACGCCAAGCGTCTTTACGTCCTTTGTCTGCTACTTCTTTTGCAAACATCATTGCTTCTTCTTCTGTTCTTCCTTGTTTAATTGCTTTTCTGTGTTCTGCTTCTACGTTTTTGTTATAAGTATCTTCTATTAGCCACTTGTTTATTCCTTTAGTATAAGCCAACTCTTGTGGCACACCAAAATTATCTACATATTCCTGGTCTGTTATACCTTCCATAGCTAGAATGTTGTAACTTCTTTTATCTTTCTCTGCCATGTCAATGTCCTGATGTTAATATGGTTGAACCTTCTTGAGTCTCTTCGTCATCTTCTAGGTAGTCTATCAATGATTTAAGAAAGTTTCCTTCTTCATTCATAGGGTACACCATCTCGATCACCTCTGTTCTCTTTGCTTTCTCACTGTCATCTATTATAGTAAAGGTTGCTTTAACCATGGTTTGCATGTTGATCTCCTGATACCATGTTATATCCTAAGATAGCCATGCTTTTAATTAAACTTCTTAGAGCGTCTTCTGCTGCAGATTTTATTTCATCTGATACAGTCTCTTGCTCTAGTACGTGTATACATGTGTTAGTCATATCGACTAATGAGTATGCTTTGTTATGCTGTTCTTCTGTCATTATAATTTCCTTTTATTTTTTCCAGTCATTTCTCCAAAATGGTCTGGACTTTTTTTTTAAATCCTTGTAAAGTTCGGCAGTCTTATCCATTTGAACAAGACTACCGGGTTCTTTTTTTTTCCTCTTAGACTTTACGCCCCCAGCCATCGTGCTAGTAATGCTACTACTACAATGCCTGCTAAGATAGCGTACGTTTTATGTTCGCTAACTTTATTCTTGAGGGTTTTCGGATCAATTCTCCAAGTCATTTATGTCTCCTTACTTAGATAACTCATTCGTTATATCTTTGTCTAGTAACTTCCAGATAATTCCAGCAGCAATTAAGCCTGCTAATCCAGCGTTACCTAACGTCCATACTATATTTAGTATAGAACCAATCACATCTCCAGTTAAGAAGGCAACCTTCTGACCAAAGATAACTTGCAATACAATTGACAAGCTGATTAGTTTGATGCCTACATCTATTGCAGCATCAGCACCGTTTTTAATTTTCTCTAACATTTTAACTCCTTTCGTTATTGTGTTTCTTCATGTAGTTTATAAGACCTTGAGCTACTTTAGGATTACTTTTTAAAAAGCCTTCTGCTGAGTTACACCAATGGCATAACAATCCTCGTACCATATTTGTTTCATGGCAGTGGTCAACAAAAAGCACATGATCTTCATCTTTTCCATAATTGCAAGCTTCATTAGCACACGTACCACCTTGTGTTTTTAACATGTTATCATGTTCTTCGATAGTCATGTTGTATTCACTGATAAGATGATACTCGTGTCTACGTTCTGATGCACATGGTTTGCAACGTCTATCTTTACCAAGATAAGAATTAGATTTGTTGTGATACTCATCTTCATTTTTAACTTTTCCACAGATTAAACATCTGATTTTTAGTGTGTTAGACATGCAGTCTCCTAAGATTACTCTTGGTCGTTATCCTCTTCCACTAGGTCAACTAACTCGCATACGCTTCCAGTACAGGCAAGCGTTTTATTACCTACTGTTGTATCTTCCAGCTCGTACTTACTTATCAGGTCCCAATCAACTGACTTGGGCATTGACTTAGCTAGCTCTTTGTACTGTTCTTTAGTACAGTCTTCATACGGAGCTTGCTGGTACGTGTGGTCTGAATGCGGTAGGAAACTTACACCTGACACCTCGTCAAAGTGTTTGTATACCCACGCACCTACTTCCATCCATTCATGTTCCTTGACGGAAACAGTAACACTAGGTTTATGTTCGCAGTAATACCTTTGATATGTTAGCCATAACTCAAGTTGTTCAATAGCATTTCTATCATTCCTAAGTACCGCACCATCAGGTGCTTTCATAGGAAATGTAAAGACCTTGACGCTGTTTGGTTTCATAACGTCTGCTTCACATGGTATACCTTGGTCTTCCATAAGCTGAGCAATCGGATCTTTTGAGTCTGCTCTTACTCTACGGAAGTAGTAGTCATTGTGTCTGGTGTGGATACCTGACGCAGAGTCTACTAGTTGGCTTACTGTACCGCTAGGTTTAATAGCAGTTGTTGCAGTAGCCTGACTGATTCCAAGAAATCCTGACCAGTCTTTGTTTGTATCTACAGAAGCTTGCCTTATCTTTTTAAGGAAGTCGGGTAAGCTCATCTTTCCATGGTAGCCTCTGTCTGTATTGCTGCCGTTCATGAATGAGTTGTCCATGATGCCAGTTAACGAGACACCTAGCAATGCTTCTTCTTCTGTATTAGAGACCCACTTAGGTCTCAGTCTTTTAATATTAGTAAGGGATGCTTGGAACGTACCTAATATGGTAGCCAGCTTAACCTTATTTAATATGTCTTTCTGATGGTCGTCCGCCCTAACAACAACTTCAGTTAGGTTACAGAACTGACCGTCTCTTAATATGATTTCACTACAAGGGTTGCAGCCAAAGTCATGTTCAGTATCACGTCTGCCTATAGATGCGACCTGTTTCTTTGCAGCTTCTCTATTGAAGATACCACGCTCACCAGATTTAGATTCGTAGAGGGCGTTCCATTCTTTCATAAAGATACTCATGTCGGGCTTTTCTGTATAGCATACGCTGTTATTACTGAGTGCCATCTCTGGTGTATCGCTCCACCACTGACCAGACTTAGCACTTCTCATGCGTTCGTCAGTCAAATTACTGAGGGAAATCAATGCACTACGTCTAACACCACCAACGACAACAACTTCTGCTACCTTACACATCATGCGGTGACACTCGTAGCTTGTTAACTTTCTGCCTGCAGCATCTTTAAAAATGTTGGTTGAGAAGTTAAACAAATCTAGTAGTGGCTCTGGTCCACTAGCTCTACCGCCAAATGTTTTAAGCCTCGATCCTTTCTTTCTAATTCTAGAGAAATCCCATTTGGGCATCTCGCCATTATATAAATATGTAATTAGTTTTCTGAATGCAGACTGCCATCCTTCTTTAGAATCTTGAACAACTATAACATCATCGACATCAATAAGTTCTTCTGGTATTTCTGGTAGTTTACTTATGTGTTGGCGTTCAACACTAAAGCCAACACCAGTACCATGCATAAGAATGTACAAGCACTCATCGAATGCTTTAGGATGGTCAACACTAAGATATGCACAGTTGTATCCAGCTATATGATTCTTGGCTAGCGCTGGTCCAGCAGTCATTAGTGCTCTCATGCTTGGCATAATGTCTAGGTTAAGCACTGCATGTTCTAGTCTTCTTCTAGTTTTAGTATCTAATTCGTAATCTGTATTTTCTTTAAGGTGCTCTGTCATAAAATCAAAGTACCTAGCTACAGTTTCTTCCCATGTTTCTCTTCTATTCTTTTCTGGTAGCCATCTTGCATACCTACTTAATGCTATAAAGTTTTGATAATCATTAGGTAACTTCATTATTACTTATCCTCCTTTAACTTTTATTTGTATTTTGTCTTCACCGTTTTTACTTTTTACAATTCTATATTGTAACTCGCCAGTATGGTGCATGCATATTGCATCAGACATTCCTTCATTGTATTGGTTTTCACCGTGTTTTCTAAATGAATAGTATATGCCACCAGCTAGTATAGCCCATAGAATTATGTATAAATCTTCAATTATCATTAGTAATTTCCTTCAATATTATTTTAATACTACCTGTTTCTGCCCATATTTTTTTGGACTGCTGCACTACGATTTGCTTGTCATCATGAAAATATACATTATTTAAGGAGTCTAAGATTGCTTTCTCGTAATTATCAAGATCAGCATTGTTGTCACAGAATTGTCCATTCTTGGACGTTTTCTTTTTATTAGACCATGACTTAGCCATTGGAATAAAGAACGTCATATCAGCAGATATGAGCTCTTCAAGCCATTCTTTATCTTTATTGACTAGTAATTTCTCCATGTCTTTCTTAAATTGTTTGTATTTTTTACCATAATATGTACCCCACCTCGTGACTCTAGGTCTTGAGGCAGGTACAGGATTAATGTCAAACAGCAAATCTATTTGATTCATAGCATCTTTATGTAGTGTTTAGTTATGTCATCACCTCGGTAGTCTTCTAAGTTTACACCTTGAAGTTCTGGAATTGCTTTGTAGTTTACTCTACCTTTAGAGGTTCCGTGTTTTAATTGCACACCACCACCTATAAATGATTGTCCTTGAGACAGTTCGATCAGTTCTTTGCGAAGCTTTTCTTCTTTCTCTTTGACTGCTTGTAGTGAAGCATGTATTTCTCTCCACTCTTTGGCTTTCTTTAGCCATTCAGCATCACTTGTTTCTATTAAATCTTCTGCTGTTGGTGCTGGTTTATCTACAGAAAAGTATTGAGTCCAAGCATTTATTATTTTAGCTTGTGTTTTCATGTGTGGCACAACAACTTGAAGCAATCCTGATGTATTCTTAACATCATATATCCAGAAGAATAACTTGCTGGAGTTTGTTACTAACAATTGTTGTTGACATTGCAGCCAGTATTGTTCTGGCAGCAGCGCTGTTTCAGCTACCTCTTTCCATAGTTCAGAACCAGTGCCTTTGATTGGGCATTTGATTTCTAATATTGTATTGTCAGACTCTCTGTAACCATCAAGTGATGCACCAATAGGTACGCCATCGAAGTCATTAATAACTACAACGGGTGGATACTTTGCACCCATGTCATCTTCGAACATGTTACGAGCTTCGTCTTCATATTTGTTGCCATGATCCATAGCAAAGTTTGTTTCTATTTTAGTTACACCATTCTTTACATTCCATAAAGCTAACGGTGTCTTCGGGTCCCACTTAGAACCTCCTAGTAATGCACCAACTTCTGATGCCATTCCACATTTGCTACGTACATCTAGCCATTCTTGTGAACCTTGTGGTAAGTCCTCATCTTTAATTATTTTCATTTAGTAATTCCTCTAGTTTAAATTTATTAAATTCATCAAGCCAGTCCTCTCCGGGAGTGGGCGAGATGTGTATGCCTACTTTAATTTGTTTCGCAGCTAGTCTTTCAGCTAGCTGGTACGCAGATTTCTGACCGACATATGACTTGTCGTTGTCAGCGTAGATTTGTACTTCAGTTACATTTTCTGGTGGTTCGAAGGTTGCCATGCAGTGTGCATTCATTACAGAAAATGCAGGTAGCCCAGATATTTGACTGGCAGCTATTGCAGTTTCTATACCTTCGGCTAAACAAATAGTACCTTCATGTTCGTGAAGTCTAATTGCAGCACCAGTTATTGTACCTTTTGGTGGCATAATCTTTCTTGCTGTGCCTCCTTTAAGTTTCATTCCATTCTTAGTATACGTTAAATGCCATGATACACCAACACCTTTAGCGTCTTGTATTAATCCTAGCATTGTTGGGAATGGTCCAAGCTTAGCACCGTGTTCCCATGTATATAAGTTTGCTTCTTTAAGTGTTTCTGGATAATCATTAATACCACGATTAGCAAGATAATCACATATATATCCACGATACATAATAGGCTTTGCCATCTTAGCTACTTTTCGTAGCGCAGGTACAGGGTCTTTCTTTTGTTTAGCTGGTTGGAATGTTGTATGATCTATG
>JAAHTG010002111.1_pt1 | contig 11940 bp, 23 predicted proteins | sample 6116081 | NCBI WGS metagenome assembly JAAHTG01 (sample SAMN13939989, study PRJNA603662) | sponge metagenome | isolation source: marine sponge | host: Mycale hentscheli | place: New Zealand | collected 2005
TTGTTTTCTTATTAGTTATACACAAACTTAGTTAATTATTTCCAACTGACCAAATGTTTTTTAAAAAAAGGGAGATTTTACCCTCCCTTACTTCTTATTTCTTAATCCAAAAACTATTGGCTCTGTACCCTCCACAATCCCATGTATCTAAGTGAACTCTATTTACAATAGCAGTTAAATGACCTGATGTTTGAATTATGTATTTGCCTCTAGGTTTTGAAGGAAATTGTGCAACTCTTAAGGTTTTGTTTTTTGAGTTTCGCATAGGTTTTTGTTTTTCCCAACCTATGTTTTCTAAATAAACACCGTAAGTAGCTTCTTCATTTGGCAAGTTAAGTGTCTTTTTAGACAAATCAACTAAGTCATTCCAAACGTCTATGTAAGGTTTTTGTGTAGCATGAGCAACTGCCCTAATTACACAATCTCCAATAAACATATTCTTTTTAGTTTGACTTTTTTTAGTAAAGAACTTTTCTCTACCTCCAAAAGATTTTTTAAATCTGTTTGTTTCCATGTTTTCAATTTTTAGTTAAACAATATTTCAATGAACTGTGTTCAATATAGTAATTAATTCTCCAACTGACAAATAAATATAGAAATTTAACAAAATAAATAACTTTTGTTACAAATATAACAATTTACCTAATAAAGTAATTGCCATGAGGTACAGACCTAGTAAGTAGGTACTGACAAAGATAACGACAACTGTCTATACCATGATTGAAATTGTCTTGAGGAATAGAACCTGTAAGCTTCCAAGAATAATTATTAAATTCACGAATTAGATTTATTGAATTGCTATCAATTACAATTTGATAATCTTGCATTAATGCAATTCCTGACAAGATGCTACCTTTCTTTTTTATTGTAGGAACAATGTTTAATCCTTTTGTTTTTAATTCATTGATTAATCTAGGCTCACTATTATCAGCCACAATTAAATTCTTACCTGCCTTTCTAATACAACTATCATAAATTTGTGAGGTAGTTAAACCTTTTTTATATAAATGTTCTTTAAACCAAATAATTTTTCTAGTTTTGTCAATAGCACCTTCTATTAAAGCTGAGGGATCAACAGAGAACCCAAAGTCTAAACCGAATATTGAATCTATTTCCGTATTGAATTTATCTATATTCCAATGAGTAAAGATAACTCCTTCTGCTCTTTGTAACCAACCACCCATTATCTGATGCTTATATTTAAGAGGTCTTCTAACTTTCATATCCTCTATTTGATTCACAAACGATTCAGAAAGGTGGTCAAGATTATCTAAGTAAGTGGTGTGAATGTATGTAATGTTTTCTTTTGTGCCATTAAATCCATCAGGAACTCCTCTATTTTGAAAGAACCTTTGATATATCCAATTCTCTTTTGTAGTAGGATTTAGAATTAATATACATCTATTCTTTACATTCTTTGCTCTAATGCTAAAATCAATCTTATCAAAACTCTCTTCGTCTGTTAACTCTTCTGCTTCATCTAATACAAACGAACTAACACCTTGTATAGATTTAAGCTTTGCAGTTTGGTCTCCACTCGAGGTTCTAATACCGCTAAAGTATATTGAACTGCCTGTTAAATTGTTTATGATTTCTGTTTTAGTTACAGTAAACTGGTCAAGTATTCCCATTAATTCAAGCTTTTCTATAAACTCAGGTATAATAGACATACCTGCTGAGGTCATTGTATAACGAGTAAATAGTATTCTATGCCCTTTTTCGTAAGTTAGTAATACTAAGAATGTGTTTGTAGCAAATGATTTGCCACTTCCTCTTCCTCCAGTTATTACAAAGTAACGACTTTGAGAATTGAATAAAGCTTGATACTTAGGATTAAGATTTAGATCCTTCATCTTTTATATCTTCTGATTCTATATCTATTGTTTTTTCTTTGTCTCCAAAGTTTATAATAGGTATGTTAACTTCTGTTTTAACGTTAAGTTCTTTTAATTCTTTTGGTTTACCATACTTGTATTCCCAAAGTAATCTCATGTGAGGGAAACTCTCTTTGCTTTGCTTAGCAAGTTCAAGCCAAGCTTTCTCTTCACTACCAAATACTTTTTTCATAGCACCTAAAGCATAGTTACCTAGCTTTTTCTCTCTTGCCTTTGGTGGTCGTCCCTGCCCTCTTGATATTCCTTTTAGAGCACCGTTGTTTGCTCTTCCGTCTTTTTTCTTTTTGTTTTCGTTATCTACTCCTTCCATAAACCTTTATTAATTAGTTGGCATATAATAGAGTAATTACCCAAGTCCTGATATGTGTCTAACAAAGTTTCGTTATTGCCTTTACGATTCTTTATTATTAGATTTTTCCATCTACTTATTTTATCATTCATTCTAAACCATAAACCATTTAATGCAAAGTCTTTGCCTTCTTTAGTCTCTAGGTTTGCACCAGTACTTATATTACTAATGCCATAATCTAATTGTTTCTTAGCAAAGAGTTCAAATTGCTCTTCAACTATATCCTCATAACTCTTATATAAGTTAGGACATTCTTTTAATAATAACTTTCTATACTTGTTCTGCATATTCTAATTGATCTGGCATATTGCTTATAACCATTGTTAGTTCATCAATATCTTTTGTGCCTAATGTATTAAGTTTACTTTTAATATATTCTTTTTTAGTTTTGTCATCCATTTCATCAATCTCTACAATAAGTTGCTTTAACCAAATTGATAAAATTCTATTATACTTTCTATGTGTATTAAAAGTATTTATTGAATATATAAGTGTGGCATGATTTATTTTCCATCCGTTAGCGTTATAAAACTTAACGATCTCATGCAAAGGCATCTTTTTATAATTAAACAATACATGATTTAATAATGATCTAACTTCAACATATTCTCTTTTCCTTGTTGATTTAAATACATCAAGTCCAGATAGCGAACTTATTTTGTTTGATATTTCTTTTTGTGTTATCATGGTAAATAATTTTGTTGAATCTTATAATCCTCTAAAGCATGAAGCATTGCACCACAACACTCATAATGCTCTTCGTTTTCATATTGTTCAATTAATAATGGTATTTCTTTTTCTGTTATTACTCGTTTCTTTAGACAAAGTAGAGTGTCCTCATAACAATCTAAATAATCTAAATACTGTTCTTCCATTTACAAAGTGTCTTCTACTAAGTAGTTTTCTAAATCAAATTCATTCTTAATATAGTTTTCATATACTTTAATTGCATACTCAACTTTTTGCTCACCACTAAAATAGAAATTTTCGCTGACATTAAAAATACCTATTTCATTTGTTGGCGATTTGTCGATTACAATATACTTAAAATCTTTATAACTTTTGCCAAACAGATTACAATAAATATAACATTGACTATCATAATTATATTTGTTGGCACTATATTTGAATGCCGAACAAATCTGAGTTGTCTTTAAATCTATTAAGTGTTCACCTAAAACATCTGCTTTACCTCTAAAAGGATAATTATTTAATGTGTTAACCATAGGCACTTCAAACTTACTGTTCTCTATAAGCTCACTTGCAGGTTTACAATTATAAAATCTGTCTCTTAATCTTAATGCTTTATCTCTGTCTTTAACAGTAAAAACATCCCACCTTTCAGCTTTGGCTAATTTATATTCTTTGTTTGCCTTTGTCTTAACATCTAAGAATAGGCACTCATTAAATTTGTCCTCTTCTAATATACTAGCATGAAATAAATAACCTTGTGCAAGTGCATCAGATTCAGTAGGTAAGTTTATATTGTTTAAATATTCTAATGGTGATTTAAGTAGTTGACTTATTGCACTACTTGATAAACAAGCTTTTGCTAAGTAGCCATAATAAAAGCTATCTTCTATTGCTTTTTGTGTGAGCTCATGTCTATCATGCATCTCATTGTCTAGTGTGATAATTGGTTCTTTCATATTAATTACAATTTGAGTTATATTGATATGATAAACTATATTCCCAACATCCACCTACTATATAGTAACTGTAAACTTCGTTGTTATAACCGTCTCTACATAGGTAAACATACCTAACAGTTCTATCTCCGTAGTCAACATGGTAAGGTTCGTTAAAAGGTGCGGAAGGATAATTACTTAGATCGCAGTTGTCTTCACAGCTTATTAGTGTACAGAAAATTAATGTGTAAAATAGTATTCTCATATATCTTTGTTATTCACTTACAAAGTTAATAAAAGAAATGAGATATACAACTATTACATAAAATTCTTTTTCCAAACATCTAGTCCAACTGCATAACGTTGTTTTGCGTCTGGGTATTCTAATAGCATTTTAGCATTATTCATGAATCTTGCCATAAAATTAGCTTTCTCTTCGTATTTTTTAGGTTTTAGTAGTGGCATAAGGCAGTTGTTTAATTTCTAAATGTTTTATGTGTTCGTATTTTACTTTAATGATTTTATCGTCTCTTCCCCATTTTGATCTTGTGTACCATTTTAAGTAATCAGTTTTATAAGTTGTTGTTTCTGTAAACTGTTCTACATACTTTAAAAGATCAACTCTCTTATAAAAACAAAAAGCATTTAATTCTTTTATATCAAAAGCTATAAACTTTGCCTTTCCTTTAAGCCAACCATCATTACCTCTAACATTTTGAATTTCTAGCCATATACAATCCAAGTGTCTATTACCCTTAACATCAAAACCAACTCCGTCAACATAAAAATCAATATGTTTGTGTATGTCGTCATTTCTATTAGATTTAATTACTGTTAAACCTTTTGCAATCATAAGATCGCTAAATACTTTTTCAGCTTTTTTGCCAGTTTTAAACGAAGACTCCCAGCGACCTTTACTTATTTTGTTATTCATTCAAATATTCTTTATACACTCTATATAACTGATCGTGTAAGTTTTTCTTAAAACAAGAACTGCAACTAGTAATTTTCATTTTATCATGAAATATTCTATTGCCTATATCAAGTAATTTTTGTTGTGTTTCAGCTTTTACAGTAGTTTTTTGTTTCTTGAAATATACGTCTAAATAATTAAATTCATCTTCTGTTAGACACTCAGGCTTTTTATATGGAAATAATTTATTTAATTTTTCCTTGCGTTGGGTACAACCACAGTCTTCACCAAGTACCCACTTAGCGACTTTTGCTATTCCAGTTTTTTCAAAAACCCTTTCGATAGTATCGCCTAATCCTTTAGGTTTTGAATTTTTTGTACTCTTTTTTTGTTTGTTGTCTAATTTTTTGTTTGGCATTTGTTAATGTATTAAATATTGAACTTAAACTTATTTTAGTTTCTTTACTAATATCTCTCATACTCATATCTGTATTTAAATATAACTTAGTAAGCTTCTTGTCGTACCAATACCAGCTTTCTATTTCGTTTTCTATTTTACCACACAAAACCTCTAAATTAAGCTTGTTTTCTTTATTTTTTTTAACATCCTCATCGCTATAAGAAAGTTTATGATATAAGTAAGTATGATCTTGTTTTTTTAAATCTGCAAACAATATTGTTTTATGTTTTTTTTTATAATTAGTAAACTTACTATAATACAAGTTTCTTAACGTAACATATATGTAAAAAGTATTTATTTCTTTTTCATTATACATTATACGATCAACATCTTTTGTATAATCATGCATTCTAATATACATCTCTTGCACAAGTTCGTTAGCACTATCAACATTTAGTTTAAAGCTTTTTGCCATGTTTATCCAGTCTTCGTGTCTTTTAACCAACACTTCAAGTATTTTAGAGCTCATCTTTAAATATAATGTCTCTAAGTTGTACAAATGAATTTATAACATAATAGTTTCCTTGCCATTCAGCTTGAAATCTAACTTCGTCTGGTGTAAGCTTTTGTTGTCTAAGTGGTTTGTCTCCGTCTTTAATCTCTATCAAATAATTATTAAAGTTATAACCAACTATAATATCTGGAGCACCTTTTCCTAATTGATGAGTATGTAGAACAGAACAACCTACCTCTCTTAATTGGGCAACTATTTTCTTTTGATTTGCATCTACTCTTGCTCGTTTTCGCATCTAATATTATCTACTTCATCAAAAGGTGTTTGATTATTAAAATAATATCTATTTGATTTTCTTTTATAAGTTATGCCTTCTATATCTTGAGGATAACCTACGAGTTTCTGTTTTTTAATCTTTTGACTGCCAAAGATAACTTCAGTATTACTAAAATCTAAAGCTCTATTTGGTCTCCATACAAAAAGCACATTATCACTTTTATCTGCAAAAGTCCCACCACCTTTAATTCTGTTAACGTCTGGTTTAAAATACCTTCCATTATTATCTTTTTGTGGTGTAACTTGATGTGCAACTAAATGAACTGAGATTTTGTTTTCTACGGCAAACCTTTTAAGTTCACTCATAAATCTACTTATATATAAATCTTCTCTTTCACCTTTTTGCATTCTGTGTTGTACAGTATTGTATGGATCAATAATCAAAGAACGTATACCTTTTGTCTTAACTAAAAACTTAGCTCTTTCAAAGATATCGTCTAATTTATAACTTTTTTTTGGATATATTATAAAAAAATGTTTTTTCATAAACTCTAAGCCTATTTTAAAATTAGTTTCACTCATGTAATTTTTTTCATAATAAGGATCAGAGCTTTTGCCAATGTAAGTTTCTATTAAGTCATGAAAGAAATCATTTATTGGCATATTTTCTGGACTAAATACAGCAAACTTCCAACCATCATAAAATGCCTTTAAAACCGACAGTTGATTTAAAAACATACTTTTACCTTCGTTTTGATAGCCAGTCCAAATATTAACCTCGCCATTACGCCAAGTCCATGCCCTATCAATACATTCAATATGAGTTGTTGAGCCTCTCTCTTGACCATTTTTATAACCGTCAAGCATACTATCATAAATATCATTTATAGTAAAAATACCTTCTACTTTTGGCACTTGAGCATATTTAAATCTATGTTGTAATGATTCTATGCCTTCGTTTATTAAAACCTCGTTTGCATCTTTATATGGATTTGTATCTATAATTTTTATTTTATCTGCTCCTATTCTTCTAATAAGTTCCTCTTCTAAATACCTGCCATTTTCATCATTGTCAGTACACAAATAAACCACTTTTGCATAATCAAACACTTCATAACAATTTGTAATACATTCAAGCTTTTTATCTAAGTTTTTATCTTTTACATTTGGTGCACCCATATTAACTGATGTATGCCAAGTAAAACCTGCAACTTCGTAACTTAATGCATCAAGCTCTCCTTCACAAAGTATAACAAACTCTTGGTTTATTACACGATCATAGTTAAATATTATTGGTTGTCCATTTTTAGACTGAGTAAATGTTTTATTATCTATACCTCTAGTTTTATAATTTATAAGCTCATTGTTTTTTAAATAAGGAAAAACTACACTTCTGCCATCTCTAGTAGTAGTAATTTTATTATTATCTATAACCTCATTTGTAATGCCTCTATCATTTAAAAACTTAATAGCCTTAGAGTTTATTTTTTTTAAGTTGTTTGTGGTGGGTAACGTATATTTTTTTTCTTGCATAGTATTGCTAGGGTTTACAGAGCCGTTCCAACCACAATGATGACAATGATAAAGTCCGTCATCTATATTAATTGACAATGAGCATTCGTTTTTCTTTTTTCTAGTATGGCTACATTTTGGGCACTTTACCTTCTGTTGAGAATAATTGCCTTTTGGTGTGATTCCAATTTTTTCAAAGTTTTCTTGCATAGTTAAATTATTTGTGTATATTTTAAATATTACTCTATGTATTATAATACTTTATGTATTATTCTTATTTATATATTACATAAAGTATTACTTACAACTGACATTTTTGGCAGTAGGGCTAACATAAATCTTACGCTCTTTGCCGTCATTTCCTAAACTTTTTGTTTTCCTTGTAATGTATTCTTTGTTTTCTAATTTGTTTAAAATTCTATATAAAGTCCTGTCATTTAAATTTAATGCCATACAGATACTTTGATTAGAAGCATAACAATATCCTTTATTTAAAGATAAAGAATCTATATAAGATAAAACTGTTACTTCTGGTATTGATAAATTTGTGTTCATAAATGCTAAATTAATATTAACGTATTTAGTGTTTTTTCTTTGTGTCATAATTTTTGATAAAAATCCCCCAAAACAAAGAGTAATGGGGGAATATTAACATTTAAAATGGTAAATCTGGAGTTGGCAACTCTTTAGTAGTTTCGTTCTGCCTTGCGTTATTAGGCACATATTCATCTACCCATATAGTGTGTGTTTTACCATATTGATCTACTTCTTTTTTTCTCCCCATAGTCAATTTTAGGATTTTCTTACCATTGTAATCAATCCAACTGTCCTTACACTTATCCGCAATAAGAGTAAAGTTAACAAGATCGTAGTTTCCTACTTTTTTGCCGTTTCCTACATACTTTTTTTCATTCATAATTTAATTTAATTTAGGTTAATAATAATTTTTCTACTTTCTTACTTACTTTATATTTTTTTCTAATATCGGTGATAGTAAAACCTTTTGTTTTAATAGCGTCTCTTGCTTTAATAAATTTATCTCCTTTCTCTTCCAACCAATCTTTAGACGGCTCTAAGAGCTCCGTAGAGGCATTCTTAGCCACTTTAGAGTGATTATTAGTAGCATCTGCATCTTTGGTATCATCAATTAAAAATAAACCGTTTAAAGCGTACTTTCTAGCATAACTGCTTGACGCTCCATAACATTGAGCTACATCCATTCCCTTTCTATTTAGGTTAATACCTGCTTGAGCTCTGACAGTAATCTTGTCTTTACCATCAGTAATCTCAGCAACTGCATTAACAAATAAAGGTTCTGGAGCAATAGAATCAGAGATAGTCAATAATAACCCTTCTTTCATAAGTAAAGGTTTAACTGCTTCTAAGATGTCTTCACAACTTCTGTAATTATAGTTACCGAAATTGTTTCTTTGATTTTTTGGTGCTTTCAAACTCCCTTGAATTTTCACCAACTTCTTTGTTAAATTTTCCATGTAACAAACCTAAACATAAAATATGTCATGTGCAAGACAAAAGACAAAAAAAAGAGGTAACATCAAGCTACCTCCTTTCATTGAAAACAAAGAAAATCAACAGAATATCACACCCATTGAATTCATAAAGATATAAAAATACCTATTAAATTCATAGTGTATTAAATTTATTTATCAACCTATTAAATTTAACGACCTTGACCTCTATATTTTTTATAATAATTTTTAGAGCTTTTTAAGGCACTCATTTTACTTTTAGCGTGTATGCCTTTACGTTTTTTAGATTTGTTGTTATATGTGCTTATTTGTAGCGTCCTAGCCATTATTTTTTAAATATACTTGTAGATTTTTCTGCGGTACGACCACCAAAATAAGCTAAGACAACTGCCATCATTACCTTTTCAAATGTATCATTCCATGTTGCACCTATATGAAATGGAACACTTTCTATGCTGTCTAATATGCCAGCTAAACTAAACACAACTATACACCAAACTAAAACTAAAGGTCTAACATTTTTACTTAGCCATGAATCACTATTAGCATCTGCTTTCCATCTACTTGTAATTGATTCTATTTCTTTGTTTTGTTGATCATAAATCATTTGTTGTAGTTTAATCTTGTCTTCATTAGGTATTTTAGATTTACCTATTTCAGCTAAAGCTTCTTGTGGTGAACTTACACCGCTTAATACTTTACCTAATGTTGGATTTATCATTGATGCTGCACCAAATAATAATTTACCAACTGTAGTTTCTTTAAACTTCTTTTTATCAGACATGACTTATATCTTTATATTTTGTTTTACCATTTTCTTTATATGCTAACAAACATCTCTTTCTGTTAGAATCACCATCTACATAACTAACATGGACCCAATCAGGTTCAGTATCTGTACCAAATTCCCAAATAAGTTGATCAAAATCAAGATTATCTTTAATATAGTAATACATATAAGAATTAGAAACATAGCCATAAACATCATCAATATCAATAGCTCTACCTTGACAATGTTGGCTTCTACTGCTTCCACCAATCGCTTTATTAAGTTCTTCACATCTAAAAAATGAGTTAATTTTTATTGGACCATTAACTGCTTCTCTAAGTGGTTCAAACACTTTCTCTGCAATTAATTCCATATTCTGAAGCTCATACTCACTAGGTTTATTTTCTATGCCTAAACGCAGAGCTGTAACACTTCTAGTGCCTTCTTTATAAGTTATGTGTTTACTAATCTTTTTCATTAATTAGTGCTTGCTCTTCTAGTTCTACTAATTTTATTTATAGTATTTTGTATTTCTAAACGAGTAGTTTTTATTTGTAAAGATATGTCAGCAACATATTGCATTCTTACTCTACCTGTTTTGTCCATAATAACAATAACAGGTACAGCCATAATAGATTTCTGTACATCTTTAGGTTGATCTTTCAAGTAACTAAATTTTACAGTAGCTCCTGTAATGTCACTTAAATCATAATTATTCTTTTTGTTCCACTCTGCATTAATTTGCAAGACAGTTACGTCTTGACTATATACAGATGCCGCAACCAATACACATATCGCACATAATATATTTTTCATTTACTTATTATTTCAAATAGCTTATCATCTATTTTCTTTAAAGCATTTGAGTTTTCTTCTACCTTAGTTCCAGTATTCATTATAGTTTCTCTAATTAACTGGTCTTTTAAATCGTACTCAGTTCTACTAATTTCTGGTTCTGGTAGTTGTTTAGCTTCCTCAATATCTGCTTGTAAAGCAAACCACATTCCTATAAGGGTAGATAATGCCACCCCTATAGCAATAAGTGTTTTTATACTAATCTCAAACTTACTGTCTTCACTTAATTCACTCATTTTAATTTCTTTGTTTTTTGAATAGTATATACTATAGTACAGATAAGAAGTACAATCTTTAACCATACCTCTACCTCAGTTAATGAAATCATAAAGGCTATTGAATTTATAAAGTATATCTTCATATCTGCAAAATCCATAATTTTAACTATTAAACGACCATCCTGCAAAAGTATGGACACCATTACCTTCTTCAATAGTAATTTCTTTTGATGCCCAACCATAAGGATAAGATATTGATGTTTCAGCAGGAGTAACTACATTGCCTACCTCATCTAAAACTTCTTCTTGATCAACTTGTGTAATTTCTTTTACATTCCATAAAACATCTACAGAATAATTAGAAGCTAATACAGGAGCTGACACTTCGTTTCCTTCATCATCATAGCTACCTTCTGTTACTACTACATTACCTAATTTTACAATAGTGTGAGAATGTGAAGGACTGCTTACACCATCTTCTTCTACTGAAGGTAAAGCATCTATTCTTGCTTGTGCAGTTGATTCATCTTGAAATTCGTACTTTTTAAATATATGTTTCATTTTTTATTTATTTACTCTTGTTTTTATTATATGTGTAATTGTTACTTATGTTGTTAATGTTGCTAATTCTTGGTCTGTTAATGCGGTGTTGTAAAGTCTTACGTCTTTTACATTTCCGTAGAAGTCAAAACTACCTTGTCCAAAATCAAAATTTACTCTATTAAATGTGTTTGCACTCGGCACACTTCCTGCTGTGTCTACTACTGCTTCTACTCCATTTACATACATTTTATGGTTATTGTTTTGATACAATATTGCTACTTTAATAAAATTAGTTCTATCACTAACTGTGTGAATCATATTAGTTTGTGGAACACCACCAACTACTAATTGTGCCTGTAATACGTTTGATGAAGAAGTATAACCTGTATATAAAGAGTTTAAAGCTGATCCATCGCTTATAGATAAAATTCTTGTTGAACCTACATCATCATTTAAAGCAGATGCTTCCCAATATAATACACCCTCTGTTGAATTTATTACTTGGTCATTACCTGCATTAGTACAAGTATCAGTCACTCTCGTTACTGCACTACCACTTGTTGGTATATAAGATGTAG
>JAAHTG010002118.1_pt1 | contig 11915 bp, 17 predicted proteins | sample 6116081 | NCBI WGS metagenome assembly JAAHTG01 (sample SAMN13939989, study PRJNA603662) | sponge metagenome | isolation source: marine sponge | host: Mycale hentscheli | place: New Zealand | collected 2005
TAGTACAAAATGATCTTAATGATACACCTTTATCTTCAAATTTTCTATATAATTTAAAATCATATGATATATCTATTAATCTTTGAAAGTGTTTTTGTGGTGCTTCAAATCTAACTCCTATTTGAACTGCTTTAGGTTCAGTTTTTAATTCATATTTTTCAGCTAATTTTTTACCAAAATCTATTCCTGATTTACCTACACCAAATATTAAACGGTCATATTTTTGGGTCCAATCACCATTTCCATTTACTTCTGTATATGATAAGTAATTTTCTTTAAAATCAATATTAGTAACTTTATTTTCCCAAATAAATTCAACACCATTCTCAACTAAAAAGTTATACCAATTTTTACCTATCTCGTGTAAATAATCTGTACCAACGTGCCATACAGGAAATAACTTTAATCCAAAATATGGTTTAATAAAATCTGGTTCTGCTTGTGGATCAGAACATTGTACAGCTTCTGGTTTAGGGTGAAAACGTTTAAAATTATTAATAACTTGATCCATTAACTCCATTGCTTTTTCATCTCCACAATACTTAGTTAATTGACCTCCTACTTCAGTATGATATGTTAATTTACCATCTGACCATCCTCCTGCACCTAACATTCCTGTCATCACTTCTTCAGGTAATCTATTGTATGGGTCTTTACCCATATCAATGATTGTAATTTTACCTTTATAATTGTTATCTATTAATTTTGTTGCCGCGTTTATTCCTGCTACACCTGCACCTACAATTACTGTTACCTCCATTTATTTTTTATTTTTATGTTCAATATTATCTACAATAAAACCAATTGTTAAAAATAATACTACTGCTATTATTTCTATTATTGTATCATTCATTTTTATCTTTTATTAATATAAGAAAAAAAAGTGACGTCTCCAAACGGGACGCCACAGATGTCTATATTATTTTTATTAAGCGACTGGCTATGAATCAGTCTGTATGTTTTAAAGTCCTGCTAGTTCTTGCCATCTAGAAACTTCTTCATTAGTTTCTTTTTTAATATCATCTTCTTCATATGTTCCACAAGATGCTTCATCTATTTCTTCTTCAGCTACTACTTCTTCTTCAGCTACTACTTCTTCTTCCATAGTGATGCCATCTTCTTCGTATGTTGAACTATATCCTTCTTCTACTTCTTCTTCTACTGTTTCTTCAGCTACTACTTCTTCAGCTACTTCTTCTGTTTCATCTATAACTTCAGTCATTTTTCCACCTTTTTTAGTGAATTCTTTTAATAACTTTTCTTTTAATTTTTCAATTTCTTTTATAGATCTACGCATTTCTTTAACAGCCTGCTTTGAAATAAGTTCTGATAGATTTTCATCTTCATTAACTAATGCTAATCTGTTTTCTTTAACTTCTGCCATTTCAGCTAGTTTATTGATTTTAGCTTCTAATGCTACTAACGCTGATTGCTTGTCTATTTCAGCTAATTCAGTCATGTAGCTTGACTTTTTACCTTCGTTTAAATTTTCCATATTTTTATTTTCAGAAATACCTTCTGAATCTTTTAGAAAATTAAGTAATTCTTCAAGAGTGTCTACTAAATCCTGTGCTGGTAGATCATCTTGTAGGTATTTATTTAAATCATCTATTGTTGCTTTTATTGATGCTGCCATTATTTTTTATTTTAAGTTTTAAATCCGTTTGACCTTTTATAATCCTGTGGATTTGGCCCTTTGGTATAAATATATTATCTCCTTCTATTAATGCCAAAGGTAGCTCATTGTCTCGCTGAAATTGCCATCCTTTGCCTTCTAATACTGTTACTGTTCTGTCTTCTTGGTCTGTATGCCATATTAAAGACATTGAATCTACGTCTTTAGAAAATGTTCTTGTTGTATTTTCGTCAGTGTATGGGTTCATTATTTTGTTTTACCCCAAGTTTTACCTTTACCTTTATCTTTACATTTTGCAGGTGTTGGTCTACATGAAGGATATTTTGCTCTTTTTTCACCTTTTTTTCTACCACAAGATTTACATTTAGTTTTACCTGATTTGTCTTTACGGCAAGTATTACAATCTACCCATCCACCTTCTTTACCTTTAGGTCCTTGACGTTTGAACCATTTACGTAGTGATTCATCTTCTAATAAAACCTCAATTGTTTCTTTTAAGTCTTTCCAAATTTTACCATCTCTACATCTAACAACAGCACCTGATTTATATGCTGATGGTTCATCATATTTTCGATCTGCTATACGTAAACATCTATCACGTTTAACTTTGCCATCTTTACCTTTTTTTCTTTTAGATTTAGATCGTTTTTTCTTTTTCTTTTTACGACCTTGTTTTTTCTTTTGTTCAAAAAGAAGTTCATCTAAAAGGGCATCAATTCTATGTTCTATTAAAGGTTTTTTCATTTTACCAAAATGTGTTCATTTTAGAACCTAAACCTAATTGCTCAGCATATCTAGGTAAATTACATGACCAGTATCCTGCTGTTGTTCTGTCTTTTTTCTTATCACAATTGTGACGTGATGCAAATCTTTTTCTAGCTTCTTTGTTTTTAATTTTAGCTCTTAAACCACCTGATCCAAATGAAACTTTTTTAATTCGTTTTGTTTTTGGGTCTCTAACATATACATAGTATGCTTTGGATCCGCCTCGTTTTGGTTTGCCTAATGGTGGGTCTTTTTTTTCTTTTTTCTTTTTCTTTTTGGCTTCGTCTAATGATTTACTCAGTAATTTATCTATATCAGCTTGAACTTCTGCTGCTTTTTCTTTATCTCCTTTATTATAAAAATCGTTTCTAACATTTTGAAGATGTTCTATGTAATCTTTTTCTAATTCTTCGTCTAGTGATTCTCCTAAATTTGTTGATTGTGTTCCACCTTTAGGTAAAGCATAATCACTAGCCATATATTCTAAATTACTTAAAAATTGGAATTCTCTACTTTCTAAAACTTCTCCAGTTTTATTTAAAATAATATCATATTTTGCTATTGAACCGTTTTGAAATTCATTTACTTTTTTAAATGTAACCATACCATAGTAAGAATCTAATTCATCTGGCCATTGAATACTTGCTCCTGAATTAGCTGCTTCATTTAATGATGATTCCTGAATTTTATCAAAATAAAATGTGTCAGATGCTACTTCGGCATTTTCTTGTTTGTCTGCAAATGCTTGAGCTGCTTTTCTATCTTTGTATATTTTACCTGCATTAGGAAGTCTTTTTTTAGTTTTAGTATCATATACTACCCATTTGTCTTGACCTTCATTTAATCTATTCATATCTTTATCTGATACCCAATATGCTGTCATTTGTCTTGACCTGCTTTCAGCTTCTTTAGCATATTCTTCAGCTTCTTCTTTTGAGAATACTCTTGGTTCTTCGTAATTTGATTCTTTACTTTTAACTAAACCTTTACCTTGCCCTCTACCTTTATTGTAAGTAACATAATATTCTTTTTCTTCATTTACCATAGGCATGTCTAAAGGTACTTTTTCACCTTCATACATTCCAAAATTACCTAAATGTGTTTCTAATATTGCTTGATCATCTTCAGATACATCTATTAATCCACGTGTCCATAATTTTCTGGCTTCGTTTATTAAAGCAAAATGTTTTTCTGATCCTATTCTGTATACCGATTCATGTAATGGGATTTTGTTTTCAACGTGGTAGGTTAAGCCTTCTGATATTGCTTTTTTGATTCTACCTTCTGTTATGATTGGGGCTTTTTTATTACATCCACCACAACCACAATTACAGTCCTTTTTAGGTTGAACTGTTAGTACTTCTTTTATTAATGATCTTAAACGTTCCATATTAATAAATATTATATTTCTGTAGCATTACGTTTAAATGCTTCAGTATAAATTCCAAATCTAGCATCTTTTATACCAAATTGATTTCTATTTCTTCTCATTGTAACATAAAAATAAGCTTCATAATCTCCTTCTGGTAAATCTGGGTTTAGGATTGTATGGTTACTGTCTAATTTAAATATTTTTTCACCTTTAGAATTTTTAGTTTCCTCAAATGTTAAAGGACCTTGAAGTAAACCTTGAACATTGTTTATACCATAATCTTTTTTAGGTTGATAATCTAAACCATATACTGTTTTTCTTACTATCTCAGGAGAATTAACTTTTCTTCTAAATCCTTTACCTGGTTCCATTTGGTTTGGATCTTGTAATGCGTCTTTAACAGCTTCTACAAAACTTTGAACTTCTGATTCATCAGCTATTGCGGTAACACCTCCATATTGTTGAAAATCTTTAGCAGTAGAACCTGCTTTATGGGATACAAATATTTTTCTATTACCTTCTGAGTCATTAAATGAAAAATCGGCTTTTGGTGTTTTTGGAACTGTTGTTGCCGTTGTTATATCACTATAAACTACATCATTAAATAAAATATTAACAGGTTTTCCTTCATCAAGTTTATTAAGACCAAATACAGCATCAGCTAAAGCAGCGTCTTCAACTCTAGTACCAGAGCCTGCTCCTCTACCACCATAATCTTTTGTTTTCTTTAATTGGTTAGTGTTTAAAGTAACATCTTTATCATCAATATTTCCTTTAACTAGAAGAGTACCTTGATTAGACATTATACTCTTAACTACTTCTTCAGCATCTGCATCTAAACCAAATTCAGTTCCTGCGTCTACTATAGATGTTATGTTAATTACTTCACCACCAACTGTTTCGAATGGGTTGTTACCTAGAATTTGGTCAACAAATTTTCTTACTCTACTTTCGTATTTTTTTAATTGACCTCTTGATAAATTAGTTTCTTTTAAGTTAATTTTTATATCAAGTTCATTTAATATGCTTTCTAATAGCAAAATATCCTGTTCATTATTCATGTCAGGATATCCTTTATTAAATTTATAAGAATATTTTTTAAAAAATTTATCTAAAACTTTCATTTGTTTTACTTTTAATTTCTTTCTTGCCAATCGTAAGATACACTATCTTTAGTAATAGGACCACCTTTAGCCCAAGTTCTACAAGTTCTAGCTGAATGGCATTTAAAGTTATGCATCCAACAATATCCTAATCTACCACTATCATCTGATACTTTACCAGGCATACATTTATCCATTCTAGGTGAAACGTCGAATGCTACACAATTACCACATAGTGATTTTTTAGCTGCTTCTTCTGTTGTATTCCAATATTCAGCTAAGTCTATCCAGTAGTCTCCTGGTTCATCTACGTTTAATGGACCATATTTAATATAATCTGCTTTTATAGAAGCATCTCTATTTTTAGTGTTTACTTCTAAATCTTGTGTTGCTATAGGGCAAGCCATCGCTGCTTCATGTAGCGTTCCTTCTTTAAGATATTTTAGTAAATCAAATTTCATTATGTTTCTATATCTACATTAGTTTCATCATCTATAACTACTTCTTCTGGTGCTGCATCTTCAACTTCAGCTGTATCAGTGTCAGTGTCTAGTTCTGCTGCTTCTTCTCCACCTGCAGGTCCATAACGTAATATACGAGCTATTGCTTCAGCTGCACGTTGTTCTTCAGGTAAGTTAAGTAAGTAATATTTTTTTCCTTCAATTTGTGCTATCCAACTTCTTCTCATCCATATTAGGTAAAATTCTTCATCATTTTGAAGATTAATTCTAAATGTAGTTGGTCTAGGAGCAACCCAGTCTATAGATGCTATAAATGAGTCAAAGTCTGATGTTAGTAAGTTTAGGATTACTTCTTTTAACTCAGGGAACTTAGTTAATTCATCAAATTCAGCTGCTGCATATTCAGCTTTTTTACGGTCTTGAATGACTGTGAAAGCTAAACCTCTAATTCGCTCTTTGAATTCTTCTTTAGTCATTATTTTCTAAGTTCTTTAAGAATAGCTTCAACTAAAGATTCATTAATGTTTGAACCTTTAACTTTATCTTCATCTACTGGAAGTTGTCTTGACATATCATCAAATACTCTGATAGCATCTGTTAATGCACTTGCGAAAGCCCCTAATTTAGATCCTGGTATTGTAATGTAACTTTTATAATCTCCTGTAATTTGTAATCCTGGTCCTTCTTCACCCATAGAGAATCTTGTAAATTGGTAACCATGTTTATCTACTAAGTCAGTACCTTCTTCTAATTTAACTCCTCTACCTTTTAAAATATCAGCTTTAGTTACTTTACCATCTCCTGTTAAATCAGGGAATGTTTCTTCTTTTTCTTTAACTGGTCCTTTAAGAGCAGATTTTATAAGTTCAGTTAGTTTTGTATTTTCCATGTTTTCATTTTTTGATAAATCTGTATCACTACACATTTCTTTAGCTTGTGCTTTAGATAAACCTTTTGGTCTTGATTTAGAATCTACTTGAGCACATGCCCATCGTCTTTGCTTTTCAGTTTTAGATTCTTCTACATTCCCATCTTCATCTTTTTTAACTAAGTTAATAGCCCTACCAGTTGCCATAGCATCTGGATTTGGTCTATTAAATTTAGGGTCGATATACTTTAAGAGTTTTTTCTTATCACCCTTAAGCATACCTGAATATATTTGTTTGTATTTGTCTTTGACTTTAGAAGCTTGATCAGGAGTTAATGCCTCATTGACTTTAGAATTTAAAATATCCTTAATGTAAGATTCAATGAGACTTTTATCCATTTCATTCTATGCTTTGTCTTCAGCTACTGATGCTTTTTTGTATACTGATATTAATTTTTTAATCTCTGTTAAAGCTCTTCTTGCTCGACCGTGAGCAGCTTTACTAGTTTTTGAATGCTCAGTAGAGAATTCAGTCCATAACTCGGCCAACTTGACATAAGTTTCATTTGATTCCATAACGTATTTTTTTAAAAATTAACTAATTAACCTTACGCTTTAACAACGTGTTTTCTTGTGAAATAAGTAATTGTATTACCAATTTGATCCATTAGTACATCATCACCCATTGCTACTGCTTCGTCTTGTGCTTTAGTTAAAAGACCTAATACAGCTGCTGTGTCAGCGTCTTCACCTGGTACTTCAGTTTTAACTTCAATATCAGATTCTATTGATTCATCATCAATATCAACTTTGTCTTTAACCTTAACATCTGTTTCTTTTTCAATATCAACCTTAACATCATCTACTTCATCTTCTTGCTCAGTAACTTCTTCTTCATTTAAGATAGCAGTAATTTTTTCTTTGATCATATCTCTAAGACCTTCTTTAGTAAGTTTAGGAGTTTCAGTTACTTCTTCTACTTCTTTAACTTCCTCTTTTTCTTTTTTTAGGTCATCTTCATCTTCACCTAGATCATCAGTTAAGTCTTCTAGTTCTTTTTTGATGTTTTTGATAGCACCCTCATGATGTTTGATCTTTTCTTTTAGATCTTCATGTTCCATGTCTTTTTCATCCAACTCATCTTCCTTTTTATCGAGAGCTTTTTTGGATGCTTCGTCTTTCTCTTCTTCACCCTCTAGTAATGGGTTAGAATAAAGAAATTTTCTTAAATCGAATTCGTTCATTTTTTTAATTTTTAAAAATATTTAAATATGTCGATAAATATGTGGAGAGGTGTTATCTATGCGATTTATGCACCTTTTTCTCTACCCATTATATTTGTAATAGCATCCCTTTTTAAATCGTCCATTTCTGCTCTAAGTGAATCATGAGCCTTTCCTAATAATTCAATATAATGGTCATCCATTTTACCTCTCATGTTAGCTGCTACATCTAGAATTGCTTTAAATGCATCTTCAGATGGTGTCATTTCTTCATTAATGTTAGCTTCTTGGGCTTCTTTTAAATATTGGTTTTTAAACCATTTTCTATGATTGAAATTATCTTCCATAATCTTTATTTTTTATTCTTCTGTTGATTTTTCTCTTTTGTTAGCTGATTTAGATGCTGCTGATGCCATTAATCTTTCTTCCATACGAGCTAATTTTTCTCTTAACATTGTGTTTTCTTCAATTAATTCATCAATCTTTTCTTCTAATTGGTCAATTTTTTCTTTTAAATCTAAAATAACTTCAGACATTAATTTGTCTTTTAAGTTAGCATCTTTAGTGATTTTCTTTTCTCTTATTTCAATTCTTTTTTTCCAGACTAACCAGATTTCTTTAATACCTAATGCACTTGTTATAGCTGTTAGGATACTCATTAATATTTCGTTCTCCATTTGTTTTTTTTATAAAAGTTTTATACTTACTTTAATTGAAAACAACCTTTTGTACTATTATAAATATTGAAAAAAAGTGAGAAATTAATAGAAATTAGGTTTATTTCTTTTTCATACTTTTAAGATATTCAATTCCTTCCTCTAATGCTGTTTGGGCTCTTTCTTTATTAATACCACCAACCCATTTTTCAACTTCGCCTGATTCTGTTATAAAACCATCATTACTTTCATTCATTTTTTCTTTCATAAAAGCTTTATATTCTGTAATAAGTTTATCAATTTCTTTATTGTGAACTTCATTTTTATGGTTTTCCCACTCACCTGATGTTTTTAATTTTGTTTCTTTAACTGTAGTACAATTTAAACATGCTCCATATGCTTTATAATAATGAGAATCTAATTGTTTATTCATTATATTATTACATTCAGGGCAAAATAAAGGGACGGCTGATTTTTTAAATTTATCTAATTTTGTAATGTTTTCTTTTACACCGTCCCTTATAGTCCATTTACGGCCATTTTCTTCCCAGATATCTCCTTCTTTATGGAATTCTTCTTGTTTAGTGTAACCTATACCAGCTCCAGTACGTTCAGTACCTTTACCTTTTACTAGATTACGAAGACGTTCAACGTCTTTTTTATTGAATTCTTTTTTTAGGATGTTATCTTTCATCGACCTTGACCTTTATATGGTTTTTTATAATTTTTAGAACTTGGCAGTTTGGAACTTTTGCTTTTAGCGTGAATTCCTTTTCTTTTTTTCTTAACTGCTCCTGATTTTTCTGTGACTGAGTATGCCATTTTTAATTTTTAAATGCTAATAAAAATTCTCTAATTCCAATACCAAATGCTATACCTGCGTATAATACATTTTTATCCATTAAGAGAAAAACTCCAACTGCACCTGCAGCTGCTGCTTTAAACCATGACGAGTTTACAATTGTTTTAATTTTATCCATAATTATTGTTTAGTTAAACTTATAATCCTAACTCTTTTAGCTGTTTTATAGTTGATTCAGCTGAGGTGTGTAGGATTCCTATGCCTCCCTTAGCGTTCCATTCATCAATGGTTGGCTTAAGATCATCAATAAGTATTGCGTTCTCTTCTGAGTAGTCTTGTTTATTTTTTCTTGCTGCTAATATCAATTTAGTTCCTGGGATTTTATTTTTAACCCATAATCTTTTTCCTAGTCTTGAACTATTATCAAATGAAGGTGAAGATAATAATGAGTATAAGTTAGGTTTTATATAATTGTATAATTGTTCCCCATCAGGCATCCAAGGCATACCCGCCCAAAATCTAACACCATCTTTATCTATCACTTTCCAAAATTCATTTAAACTATGTTTATCTTTATAGGCGTTAGGAGATAAACCTGTTAGGTCTTCAAATCTTTTTTCAAAATCACATAATACACCATCCATATCACAGTATAGAGTGTATTTTTCTTTTGATACTTCTTCTTTAATTTTTTTGTATAGTTTCTTAAGTTTTATCACAACCGCAATTTTTACTAAATATAACATCATTTTCTTGGGGAGCCAAACTTTTAATGTCTTCTTTTACAGGTTGGGGATTATCCTGGATTAATTCTCTAGCAAATTGATTTAGACCAAATGGGTCTTTGTTTTTCTTTTCATTTAAAACTGTATCAGTATAACCTCTAAATGCTAAATTACCATCTTGATATGCTTCAGCTTCTATAGCTGTTAAATGATCATCTTCTTGAGTATTAGTAGTAGCTATGCCTTCTAATCTACCTTCTAAATTTTGAATATGGTGTATCATTTCATGGGCAAATGATCTTACTATATCCTTTGGATGTCTACCTTCTGTATATAATACAATTTCCATTGTGTCTGGTTGGTAGTAAGCTGTTTTACCAAAGAAATTTTCAGCATTTTCTTTATCTCCATTTTTAAATATAACTTTAGGTAATGGAGTAAGTTTCATGCCTTGATTTAACATATGAATTGTTAAATCTTTTATTTGTTGTTTATAATTAATTTTACTAGAGTATGTAGCATTTTCATTTAATGATGTTGGTCTTTTAATTAATTTAATATTTTCAATAGTAAATGGATATACTTTACCTTTACGTTCATTATTATAAATTAAAATTTCTGAGTTGTCATTTTTAGCTTTAAAAGCTGCCTTAACTAAACTTGGTACATTTCTATAATTAAATATTAAAGGATTACCATCAATACTAGTTGAAGATTTTTGAACTCTACCATCATAATGGTCATAGGTTGTACCTAAGTCATCATATGAATCATTTTTAATTCTTATTTGGAAATTAAAATATTCTTTATTTTTACTTTCATTTACAGGCTCATATGCTGAACCAAATGGTGCAGATTTGCCTTTATGTTTCTTTTGCGATTTAGGGTCTATATTTTCTTCTTTTGGGGTTAGTGGCTCTGTTTTATTTGATGTTGGTTTCGGCGTTGAATCCGTTGATTTGTTGTTAAGTATGTCTACTATCTTATCAACCTCACCTTGGGTTAAGTTTGCAGGTAGCATATTTCTAAAACCATCTAGGTCTGTTTTTAAAAGTTTTCTTGCTTCAGTTCCACTTACACTACCTCCAGTTGATACTTCTAAAGGAAAAACATTATCGCTATAGTTTTTAACATATTTAGATCTTTGTTCAACATCAGATTTATCATCATCATTTCCATCTCTTGACCCTATAAAGACATAAGTTTTATCATCGGTATGATTTTTAAGGTAATCTTTAAGGTATTTAAAAGGGCTTGCTTCTAGGATTTCAACGTTGCTTATAGGGATAAGATTTGCATCGTCATATACCTCCCATATTTCTTTTGATTGTTTTTGGGTTATTCCATCCCTAACACCACCACCTACTATAATCTTAAGTTTATTTACTTCAGGTGCTAGTTTTAAACCTTGGATGATTACTTCTAAATGACCTTTTGTTGGCGGTTTAAAACCACCCCCAAATAAAGCTACTACTTCTTTATATTCTTCATTTAGTATACCATCAACTAAAAATTGAGTTAGTTCATTGATTTTTTTTTGACCTATATGAGCCATTGCCTTTGAGGTAGCATCATCTATTGATAAAAATGATTTACCTACATTTTTTATTGTAGATGAAATATCATTATAAACCCTATCTTTTTCAGTATCTTTTTTTACTTTTTTAGACATATAAGATTTATAAACTTCTTCCATACCATTTTTTCTACCTACTTTTTTTAGTGGCATTACCTCATTATTTTTTTCAAAATATTTTTGGTATAGTTTTTCCATCGCTTCCTTATCATCTTCTTCAAGTTTTAATCCTAATTCTTGAACTTTAGAATTAAAATCAGCCTGTTGGTCTTTAGATAAATTAGTTGGTTTAGAAACCATTTGTGTTGATGAATAATATTTTGGGTTTGATTTTATTATGTCTCCTATATGTTTTTCTAAAGATTTTCCTCCTTGTAATGCTGCTTTATTAAATTTATCTATTTTAGCATTATCAGTTCCTGGTTTTGATGTGTTGTCTATTATAATAAAATTATCACCAAACATTTTTTGGTAATTTTCTATGTGGGGGTCATTATATGAACTAGCCCAAGTTTTTAATATAACATATGGTGGTAAACTGTCTTCACCTTCCTTACTTGCTCTAGCGAAATTCTGTTCAAATGCTACACTTGGGTGAGCATATACCATAATCATTAGAACATCATAACCAGCATCTTGCAATTCTTTTACCTTAGATGGATTGTTAGCTGTTGTATCCCATATAATATTTGGTTTATCTTTACTTTTAGCTAAACTATCTACTTCTT
>JAAHTG010002122.1_pt1 | contig 11899 bp, 14 predicted proteins | sample 6116081 | NCBI WGS metagenome assembly JAAHTG01 (sample SAMN13939989, study PRJNA603662) | sponge metagenome | isolation source: marine sponge | host: Mycale hentscheli | place: New Zealand | collected 2005
ATTCCTTCATCGTGATAGTCACGTAGAAGAATATCTTCGCCTTCCACTGGATGCACTTTGGGCCACACTATACCTTGGTCTTTCCAGTATGTTTCTGTTACTGGAGTAAAGGTTAGTTTAATAGGATGACGTTTATCTTCAATGTCAACTATTTGTACTTTGTTCTTTGCAAGCACTTGACTAACAACATCAAGATGATTAACATAACCTGTGCCACCAATGCCAAAGAAAGCAACTTTTCCGTCCCAGCGTCCTAGTTTGTATTGTGGCATATGCTTTGCATACGGAACTTCAAACTTTAGTGCATTAGATAGTTTACGACGAACATCTACATCAAGGCCTTCTAACTTGATGTTCACTTCATCCTCGATGATTAGTTTACAACTTGCCACTGGCATAACTCCTAAAAAGACCTACATGATTATCGTTGTATATGATGCAGTCGCAGTTTATATCTACATAAGACTTTACATGATTATGCGAACGTATACTTGATTTACTCAAACAACACATTGGCAAAAAGTCTGAACTTAGTAAAGGCTTAGGCAGTTTGTTCTTTTTAATATATACTATTTTTGTTTTGTTGTCAACCCAATTGTTAAGTTTTTGATTTTTTACATATGCATTTAAATCTAAGTTTTTTACATCGTCTGAATCTACTCTAAACATAACCGATTGCAAGCTACCATCAACATAAGGCAAAAATGCTTGGTGTATTTCAACAAGTTGTTGATAAGAGTCATCTTCGTCTATTGTAACAATTAATGGAAATCTATCTAATGTGTTGAGACTACTTGCAATGTCATTCATTGACCATTTTTCAGGATCTGCTGGTACAGACAAACTTGTTCTATAAGCAATCTCTTGTGTTAGATTTATTGGATAATCATTGTCTATTGTGTATCCGTATCTCATTGATCGATCTGCTTGCTGCAACGGCGTTAAACTGCATAAGTGTTTACGCTCTGCTGCATCCATTCTGTTTGTTACATTTTCAAAAGACGAGTTATATTTTGATTTATCATTTAATATATTTTTAACTTTGTCAACGTACTCAATTAGTATTTGGTCTGTTTTAAAATTACGTAGCCCTAACGCTTCGATTATTTTAAATGCATTAGTTGGTGTTAGTTTATAGAAGTGTTCATGCGAACCTCGTACATGATGATATTCCCTACTTGATATATTTAAACTTTGTATTTTCATTATATCTTTTTTATTAAAAGGAAATCTCACCTTGATCCATTTTGAACTACCCTTGTCATATCCACCACGAAGAGCCTTGAGAAACTGGGTCTCTTCATCTGTAATAACAATATATTTTTCTCTATTGATAGACCGCAACGGCATACGTGTTGGAATATCTTCTATAGAAATATTATCCAGCTCTGATTCAAACGGTTTTAATTTTTCTAAAACCAATGCATATTGTCTATCAGTTAATGCAACATCTTTTTGTGTTTGCTGACATATACTTTCTAAAATAGAACGAGCAGGTGTTTCTATATCAACTTCGTATAATAGTTTATGGAGTACGCTTTCTAAGTTCATATATACAATATAGCATACTATAACCTATTAGTCAAGTTTTTCAATGGCAATCCTTCAGCTATTTCATCAAGGGTATATTCAGTATGAGCATAATCATTAAGCCATTGTCTACGATTTGGTCGACTTGGATTTTCTATATTTTTAAAATCAATGTTTGAAACATCATATGCAAGACTACTTGGACCAGAGTAAACAGGTATACCAGATAGTATAGCTAACGGTCCAGGATTACTACTCCAGCTAACAACAGCATGAGCTTTGTTAAATGATAGATTGTAATCATCATATGTGTTAGATATTTTTTGAGGTTGGTCTCTATAAACATTTCTATACTGTCGTTCTATATCTTGCAACGGGCACCTTGGATGCGGTCGAAAAACTATAGGCATATCGGTGTAACTTTGTATTTCGTCTATGGTATTCATTACCCAGTTGCTCATACGTGGCATGCCTTGCCACTGTAAACTTTTATCATGTTGTCCGCATATTAGTATGTACTCGCCATTGTCTCTCCACGGCTTTAGCGAGAGCTGAAGTAAATCACTCCTATCGCTGCTATTACCCATACTGCCAAAGTAAGCATCTCTATTGATACCATTTAATCCTACCTTCCAAGTTGTTCCTCGCTTGATCCCGCCAACTTCCAATACGATTGTTGGCTTGTTTGTTTTTTGGTTTTCATTCCAAATACGTGCATTAGGGGTCATTGTACCATGAAATAATACACTCCATATAACATCAATGCCACTGTTACTATTGTTATCGCCGCAAGTATGTCCGAGTGCGTTAGCACCTTGTCTAAAAGCATCGAAAACAGGTTTCGAATTACGTGCGCCATATTGTCTCCATAAATTAAAATTCATTGTTAAATATCCTAGTAGTATTTAACAAGGATTAGCCAGTGACAACAATTTCTTTCGTATCAACTTTTCATAAACCAGTACTAGACTTATACGGGCAACGCTTTGTAGATAGTTTTAGTAAAAACATTGACCAGCAAATAAAACTGTATCTATATGCAGAAGACTGTGTTCCTGTTACAAATGATCCTCGTATACACATTATGGATCACCATGCAACACTACCTAAGTTGGTTGCATTTAAAAACAAGTGGAAAGATGTACCTAAAGCAAATGGCAAGTGTCCATGGCCAGAACGCCGCCCAAGAGATCATCATAAAGAGTTTAAATGGAATGCAATACGATTTGCCAATAAAGTGTATGCAGTATTTGATGCTGCACAACGTTGCGACACTGATTGGATTGTTTGGTTAGATGCTGATACATATGTACATTCTCCTGCATTGTACATGGACTTGCAAAAGTTTACACCTAAACGTGCTTGGATGAGTTATTTAGGTAGAGGCAAGAAATGGCCTGAATGTGGATTTTATGGGCTCAATCTCAAAACAGATGCAGCACAAGAGTTTTTAGCAGAGTTTGAACGTGTGTACCAAGATGCCGAAAATGGAATATTTCAAATGGAAGAATGGCATGATAGTTATGTGTTTGAAGAAGTAAGAAAAAAGATACAACACAAACATAGCCGAGCACCGTTTTTTAACATAAGCGGCGATTTAATAAATGGCGAAGGACATCCAATGATCAACAGTGATCTAGGAAAATATTTTGATCACTTAAAAGGCGACAGAAAAGAAGTTGGAAAAAGCAACAAACCAAAAGACTTAAAAGTTAAACGTACTGAACGTTATTGGCAGTAGTTGCGCATATGACGCCAACAAGTTCCATTACGTAGTTCATCAAACTTCCAATGAAACATACTAATACGTTGTAGCCATGCTTCTCTGTCAAACTCCTTTGGGCTTTCTAATCTATGAAAAGCATCATGCGAAACATCGCTGCATTGGCTGTTTGTACTATCTGTTATAAATGAATGATATCCTTGTATAATAGGACCTACCACACTACTGCTGTTATGATTAACCACTGCCCATGCTTTGTGTAGATCCTGTTCCAACGGTGTGCCGAACTCGCTTATTCGCACACCTTTCATTCTTGCCAATCTCGAAGTACGATGATTTAGATATTGGTGTGCTGCTTTGTCTCCTGGATGTGCTCTAACAACTATAAGCCTATCACTGTGTTTGCGAATACGGGTGATAGTTTGTATTGCCCACTCTTGTACATCTAGGCCTTTCATACTCCAGCCGCCATTGCGTTGCATCATTAGAACAATAAACTTTCCTTTACGAATAGTAGGCTTTAGTTGTATACCTGTGTCTCTACTAATAATATTCCATCTATTAGGATCAACATGCGTATCGCAATATTCACCAGTAGTTGGAAATATTCCGTTGAAGCTGTATCTTAAATATCCGTGTGGATTAACTTTGTTAGCATACAAGAAAAGATTTGCATCTGCACAACACACATGTTTTCCTGTGATACGTTGATGATTTATAACATCGTCTCTTAACTTCAAATGAGGAGTAGTTTTTTTATCATATACCCAACCTTGTATAACACCAACATCAGAGTTTATTAGATTGTCGCCATCATGAAGTATACCATCGTCGCCAGCTGCATTAACACCTTGTACAAAATGTTTTAATAATAATGTTTTTTGATCGTTGCTGTTTGCTCTTGGAACACTTTTAAGATAACTAACTACTTTCATTTAGTATTTCCCAAGCAACACCTGTACGCATTTCTTTAGCTGTAAACTGGCAATAGCTTAGATGTGCTGCAAATGCAGTCATGTCAACTGGATTAGGTATATACAAATCATTTATTTGAGATATCTCAGTATTACAAAACACTGTTGCTGCATTTTGTGCTAATGCTATTGCAGGAACACCATAAAGCAATGCTTCTGTAGCAGCAATACTATTGTAAGTAACCACGCAATAAGCATCTTCCATAGCCTGCTGAATAGTGTTAGTACTAGTTCTATCAGTACGAGAAGGTTTCAATCTAACTTCTATTTCTTTAGACGAATATTTTTTAATCTCTTTTATAGTTTCTTGCATCCACACATCTAAATTGTGTCCATAAAAATTCATCACCTTTTCACTTGGAGGAACTATTAATATTTTTGATCCAGGACGGTGATTTCTATATCTCCATTTTAGTGGAGCAAGCCTATCGTGATCTCTAGGAATACAAGGACCGAGATGTTGCATAGCGTTTTTTGTAATACGATGATGTTCTTTTTTGATACCGCCTTGAATGTATCCAGTATCAATAGTATAAAAATCAATATTGTGTTGCTGACAATATCTAATAGCTTTACGACTTGTGCCGCCGATGCCTCTGCAAACTAGTGTATTGGTAGTACCTTTTTTGACATCCCATTCGCCAAGTTTTCCTCCGCATCCAATAATAAATGATTCAAGATAAGGATCATACTCAACGCCTTTTTTTGCTAAATCAAAGTCACCTGCATCAGGTGCTATTGCTTGTACTTTTCTGCCCATATTATTTTCCTTAACATTTTTCAATATTCCATCTGGTTTGTATACTACTCTGTCAGGATCAACCATATCTTGTACTGTTGCATTAAAATAATCAATAAGATATTTTGGATAATCTAAGTCATTTATTTTTTTATCTTTGAATCTAAAATCACTGATCTTTTTTTTTTGATTTTCTATTGTTTCTTCATGCATACGACTTTTTGCATTGTACCACTTGTTTGCATATTCACACGATTCGTATTGTTCAAACCACGGGCCACCTTCTGTGTAATGCAGAAACTTTGGAGATCCGTCCTCTGGTTCTTTGTACCAACCTACTAACCAGTTCCACTCGTGGCTTAGTTCGCCGACTTCGCTATCATCTAACCAACTAAATCTATGAAAGTATGCTCCTGTTTTATGCACGTTGTTTACTTCTTCAAGTGTCATTGTTGCATTACTAGAATGTCCGCAGTTGATAAGCATCATACTACTCCAGTTTTTGCGTGGATATATATGCTGGACTTGTCCGTCCATCTTTACAGTTCCTTTTGGAGTATAGTCGTGTTGAGCACACATCACAGCATATTTGTCATCAGCTTGATCAAACAACAGTTTAACATCATCAAGGGCAACAAAATCGCAGTCGATAAACAATGCCCAACCATCATACTCGCTCATATGCGGAATAAGAAATCTTGTAAATGTAAATTCTGTACTTGCTAACGCATCTACAGGTCTGGTATATATTTCATGCTTGCGAAGATCTTTTTGCTTCAACGGTATAACTTCAACTGGCACACTTGCCAAACTTTCAATACTGTGTTTACACACTCGATATGCAATATCTTCTCTACTATCCCAACCTACAAATATTTTTAATGGTTTGATAGGTTGATGCATTTTAATCTCTTCGTTCAATGTCGTTCTCCGTTAATTCTTTGCCCATCCATACTTCTATAACTTTGGCTGCGCTGTTATCTATATTGATTGCTTTGTGCCAATATCCTACAGGTATATCAATGCTATCGCCCGGTACTAACAAGTGTGATGTTTTGTGACCAGACTTGTCTTCTAAATACATGTTTATAACACCATCAACAACATGCCAATGTTCGCTGCGTTTAAAATGTCGTTGATCACTTAGTGCTTTGCCTTGGTAAAATGTAAGTTCTTTTACTTGCCAGTCGCTGTTGCTGTCTAGTATTTTGTATTCGCCCCAAGCACGTTTGGTAACAGGCTTGTCCCAGTTTTTTAATATCCAACTACTGCTGTTCTTTTTATCTTCGCCGCCAACTCCAAACACAAACTCTACATCAGGATGATCACTGTATGTTGCTTGTTCTGGTATACCACCATCTACTCTGTCGCCGCCGTTTGCAACAATTAATTTACCACTATGTGTTGCAAGTATTAATCCTATAGCTTTTGTTGTGCCACCAGTGTCATCATCTTCAACTAGTATGACCTCGTCAACTACGGATAGTTCTTTGACAATAGCGGAACGTTCTCCAAATGGCATAAACGGCCGGCCTTTTTTATTTATAAGCCATGTATCACTGTTTAATCCTACAACCAGTTTATCACCCAACTGCTTTGCTGCTTTGAAATATTCAATATGACCACTGTGAAGTGGATCAAACCCGCCTGTAACTAATACTGTTTTCCTAGTACTACTTATATGATAGTTTTATTTTTTTCTAAAAAAGTGGCATATGTTGTTTGTTTATACGCAATATTATTGTTTACAAACCATGTTTCGTATATTTTTTCAGGTTCGTCATTTATGAATACTTGATCTACTGCAACTTTGTATACGTTACTAGCCATAAACTCTTTTGCAAGTCTATTATATTTGTTACCTTCTTGATATTCATCGTGTTCAAATGTTATACAATCAAATGTAACACCTTGGCTTATTACTCGTTGCAATGCCCGAAACGTGTTTGCAGCAGGTTCGATATCACAACTTAAATATCCTACATGCATGTTCATATTGTTTTCTTGTATTGCTGTTTGATAATCAAAAGTTAATGCATTTTCAAAATAACATTTGTTGTTTCTAGATTGTGCATCCCAATCTGGCAAATGTTTTTGTGAAAGTTCAAGACTAAATCCTTGAAAGTCGTTGTTTTCTAACTTGTATGTGTTGTTAAACTTTACAGGTTTCTTTGCGCCAATCTCAATATATGATTTTGTTTTACATACTTCTAATGCAAATAGATCTTGGCACGATTGAGAATAAGATGTCATATTATGTCCTTGAAATATTGTGCATAGTTTTTAATACATTCAATATTATGTGTAGGTTGTTTAGTAAATAATATATCTAAATGTACACTATTTCTTTGTTTTAAATACGTAGATTTATTTTCTTCAACAATCGATTCAATCCTAAATCCAATTGATTCTAACTCCTTAACAGCTAACATACTACTTGGTGCATCAATATTTGTACTTACAGTTTGAAACTCAATAATAATATATTTTGTTTTTTTAAGTATTTCTTTGCCGCCTACTACAACAGGATATTCGTTTCCTTGTGTATCAATTTTAATCAAATCAAATGTATCATCTTTAAAAACATCATCCATTCTTTCAACTTGCACGTCTTCTAACAAATAATCAACATCATCAGATTGTGTTGGTTTATAAAAAGAACTAGATTTTGATTTTGTTTTTGTTTTTGGTAAAAAAAGTTTTAGTATTTCTTTCTTATCGCCTAATCCTATATTATGGTAATCAACTATTTCTTTACGTTTTTTCATATTACGTAACTTATTCATACAATAAGGATTTGGTTCTACACAGGTTATTTTCCAATCCTTATTAGTATTGTGTAAACTAGTAGCAAACTGTCCTGCACATGCTCCAACATCAAGAATATCTATTACATCTAACTCTTTAATCCAACTGTATTCCCAACGTTCCATTAACTTCTCATTCCATTAAACACCGTCTTCTTAAACTTTTCGTTATCTGTATGCACACTATTAATCAGTTCAAAGTCCAAGTTTAGTTGCTTTAACAATGATGCTACTGCTTGTGTATCCTTTGGCAGACACATGCCTCCGTCGCCTCTAACATTAGGATTTCTATCCAATTACATGTCGGTAGCTTTGCCTGTCTTAATATAGGCGTTTTTAATCGTGGTATAATCGCAATCAAGTTTATCGCATACTTCATACATCACGTTGGCAAATGTAACACGCAGTGCAGCATAAACATTATTGTAATACTTTAATACTTCTGCCTCATTTGGTGTTAAATGTTCTGTGTGTTCAGGCAATGTTCCATGTACTTTTACTAGTTTACGATATACCCAAATATCATGTGTTCCAATAGCTAGTAACTTATGATTGTTAATAAAGTCTTCTGCTGCACAGCGTTCACGTAAAAACTCTGGTACAAAACATATAGTAAGATTTCTATGTGTATCTATCATACGTTGAGTAAACCCTGGAACTACTGTACTACGTATTGCAATAATACCTTTGTAAGAATAAAGATTGAGTTCTTTTATTACTGATTCTAGTATACTTGTATCACAACTGCCGTCATTATCTTGCGGTGTTGGAACACACAAAAATGTTATTTCAGTATCAGAAACATCTTGAATGGATGTGTCAAGATTAATATCATGCGGTACCACAGTGTGTCCAAGATGTTCAAATCCTTCTTTATTTGCTGTTCCAACTGCACCTAACCCAATAATACCTATCTTCATAGTAAACTTTCCACTGTCTTTCTTAAACCTTCTTGTAAAGGCGTATAGTCTGTAAAACCTGTTAGTTGTTTAACAAGTGTTGTATCTGGGCAACGGCGCTTTGCACTACCGACAGGACCACTACGTACTTCTAGTTTGTCAGGATTAACACCCATTATGCCCATTATTAGTTTTGCTACTACGCTGATTTTTACTTCTTCCTGTTGGCCAACATTTACAGTTAAGTTGCTGTGATTGCTCACTAGCATTTCTGTCATACGCACAGCATCGTCTACATAACACAAACTGCGTGTGTCATCGCCTTTGATATAGTACTCACCTTGCTTTCCACGTTCTACAAATTCATTAACAAAATGATCAATTTGTCCTGGGCCATACACATTGAAGTAGCGTATGATAAGATATTCAAGGCCGCTGTTAGCTACTAAGTTTTCGCCGAGAGCTTTCGGAACACTATAACTCCATCTTGGATTCTGTATGTTGTTAAACATAACTGGTACTTGCTCATCAGTTGGCACAGGGTAATAACCTTCATCTATTGCTCCATTAAATATTTCACAGGTACTTGCAAACACAAACTTTGTATCGGTATCTCTATATCGTTGAATAAGATTCAGTGTTGGCAATGTATTGTTTATACAAACATCAGTTGGGTTTTCATAAAACAATCGTGTACCATTTGTTGCTGCTAGATGTACTACAACATCACACTCGGGTGCATTACGTGTTACTGTGATATTATTAAGATCATCTGCAACACCATTCTTTTTATCATACGGATAAACTAAGTCATAATCATCTTTAATGTAGTTGTAATAATGACTACCAATAAATCCCTTATGTCCTGTTACTGTTATTTTCATTTCTTTTTCTTTGTTGCTTTGGCAAAATAAATATCTCTATTTTCTTTTCGTGTACCTTTGTAATGACACATATGTTTGGCAAACCTAGCATCAAAATGTCCTTTGGAAACTCCTTTTGGACTAATACTTTGTCCAACTATTTTATTTTCATTTTCGAGTTTTTCTAAACAAGCATCAAATACATGACAGTCTAACTGAGCAGGCAAGTTGTATATTTCATCTGTATTATAATACCATTCCCAAAGATCAAAAAACTCTGTGCTGTTAGGACTATCCAAGTTAAAACTTAGCCAGCCAGTTTCTGTATATTTTTCTTTACGCCCAAGATAACTTACAAACTTATCATTGTCAAGATGACTACGTAAATATTCTTCGCTAATAGGCGCTATTACTTCAGTATCAGCGTCTAGCCAAATAAGTCTATCTGATTTGACTTTACGACTAGCATCAATTATACAATAACTCTTATAACTAAATCTCACAGCGTCAGTATAAAACCCTTTGGTACCTGTACTAACAGGACGACTGCCGTTGCGTTTTTTAAAACGTTTAAGACCTTTAGACTGATCTGAAAGAATATAGTTTTTCCAAGTTTCGGTATCGTCAAACAACGGTGTGTCAGTATATACTAATACATTGACATTTTCATCTAAATATTTTTCTAAACTATTCATAAAATATTTGGCATACATTTCATAATGTTGGTTGCCAAAGGTTGTAACGATTGTTGTTTTTACATCACCATCCAAAAATATAATCCTTTCTTACATTTGTTATTTCACGAGCACCAAATGATTTTAAAAATAGTCCAGCACATTCGTCAGTATCGGCTTGTTGTTCGCATACAATAATAGGTTTATATTTTATTATTGTATCCATTGCACCCTTGAGTACTTCGAGTTCGTGTCGCTCGCAGTCTATCTTTAATAGGCCAAACTTAGGAAGATTTAAATCATCTAGTCGTTTGATATTAATACTACCTTGTCCTACATTGCTTACAAAACTTCCACCAGTATTTTCAGGATCGTATACCATTTCAACTACATCGTTCACGTTTCCTAATGCATGTTTATGTATATCTACATTTAATCCTGCTACATTACTTTCTAAACAACTATACACTTGTTCAAGTGGCTCAAATGCTATTACACGTTCAAATCTTTCAGTAAGAGGTTTTGCCCATAATCCAACATTGGCTCCAATATCTATAGCAATATCAAAGTCGCTTACATATTTGTATGCTTCATCTCTTACATCATCTTGATATTGTGCTGGTCCACCATTGTTAATACGTTTAGTAATCAATCTTTCAAAATGATTATCAGTATCAGGCATCCAATAGTTGTGTACTTGTTTCATAATGTAGCGTCTTCCATTCCAGCTACTCGTAGCTTTACAACATTAGTTATCTGCCATTGCTTTTGATCAAGTGCTTTTAAGACTCCTAACCACTTGTTACGCATTAGTGCAAACTCGTTGATGATTTTTTCGTAATCACATACGTCAACTTCGCCGTCAACATATTTTTCTACATCACGGCTGCTTAATGCACGTTGATAGTTTTCTAGATACTTCTTAAAAAACGAGCTACGCAACTTGCGTAACTCGATATTTAAATATTCAAGAATAGCTTCAATTTCTTGAAGTTGATTAAAACGATGTTCAACAATACCTGGCATCTCAGCAGCAGCACGTTCAACGTTGCCTTTGAGTTTCACTTCAGAGCGAGCTGTAATTAACTCGCTCTCAAAGTGTTGTATTGCGTTAGGTATTTCTGATATGTCTCGACTAACTCGACTATACCATCCCATTATTCATCCCACTCATCTTCGTCGGCGTCTTCATCTTGATCAAGTTCGAGATAATACTGAATAGCAGTATCAAGTCTTTTACTGTTACCCAGCATATCTTGTAACTGAACTTCTGACATTCCATAGTCAGCCAGCATATCTACATAGCGTTCTGCTGCCATATCGACATGCTTTTTATCTAGATATTCTTTAAACAAGTTCCACAAGTCGGCTGCTATTTCTTCGTTCATATTATATTATTCCTCAACTAAGTTATCTTCGGTATTTACCAATGTAGCCTCTTGTGCGGCCAGTTCTGCTTCTTCTGCTGCTCTAGCTGCGTCTGCCGCTAGTTGTGCAACTTGTGCTTCTTTGGCTGGCAAGTCTGCCATAACTTTATCGAGTAGATCTCCTGTCCAACGTTTGCGGAATTCAATCATTACTTCACCATCACTGGTAATGTATTCATAACGATTGCCTTTCTTTTCCAACAAGCCCTTTGCATCCATCAAGTCAAACATACCTGAATATGGATCCATACCTGTTTCATATG
>JAAHTG010002123.1_pt1 | contig 11896 bp, 9 predicted proteins | sample 6116081 | NCBI WGS metagenome assembly JAAHTG01 (sample SAMN13939989, study PRJNA603662) | sponge metagenome | isolation source: marine sponge | host: Mycale hentscheli | place: New Zealand | collected 2005
TTTGAAAAAATTCCAGATCTTTAAACTGCTCGAATACTCCTCCGTATAGTTGTTTGAATGTTAGCTCTTTAGATTTTTGGTAATCCACTCCATACATTTTTGCAAAGGCCTTGTGAATATCTTCATCACCAAAATCATACCCCACCAACAACCCCAAAAGAGTAGGATGATAAGCACCAATATCAAGCTCAATGAATTTATTATTACGCGGAATAAAACTCTTCCTACATCCATTATCTTTGTTAAGTGCTGCGTAATTAATTCCATTAAATTTATTTGCGGGTCTAGTTGTTAATGTTTTAAAGTTGTATTGCGTGTATACGTATTCGCTACGCTCATCGTAAAAGTGCGATTTGAATTCGTCTCTATTAATTCGTATTCCACTTTGCTCCACGGCGTTGAATACCACTGTGGCTTTTGTGTTGTAAAAGTCGTTGATTGGCTCATTTATTTTTAATTTTAAGTCGTTAAATATCGTTTCACAATATTCATAGTGTTTAACTATTGGTACTATTCTATTAACATCCTTTTTATCGGGATATTTGTAGTAAAAGTATTGATGGCTTGTTGTTTTTTCTGGTATATACGTAGGTGTATTTAATGTAATGTCAAAGAGCTTTTGTAATATTAAATAATGCAAAAATTCCTTTTTATCACGTACATACACCTTATCTAACGCGTTTAATATACATTTTATTGCGTCTATACCAACATTTAATGTCTCGCTATGGTCGTTCGTTAATATAAATCCTTTATTACTATTTAACGGACGAATGTAAACAGCACAAATCCCATTATTTGTGGGATGTTCAAAATGATTATTAGGAATTATTTCAACAAAGGCTTCACCTTTAGCATAATTTTTAAATAACTCTAACTGCTTATCATCTTCAACTAACCAAAACATAACTCTTATTTTGGTTCAATATACAATGATTTTATCTATAATCCAAGTTTAATCGTAAAGTTGTTCTAAACGTTTAGATGATCTTGAGTGAGTTCTACCTGTCATAGGAGTTCCATCTAACATAATATGATATTCTCCAATATATGCCGTTCCATCAGGAAGGACTAAACCCTCACCATTTGAAATTAAAACTTCACCTCTATTTGGGATATAAAATTGTAAGTAATTAAAATTTAGAAATCTTCCTAATCCTATTCTTTTAATTTTTCTTTCAATTAGTAAAACTTCATTTTCATTAGCATTAAATATTTCACCTTCTCCTCCTGTTAGAGTCCACTCAATTGAAAATAAAGTATATGCTCTCCAATTATATGCAGGATCTCTTTTATTCATTTTAGTGTGTGTAATTTCATTCAATTCTATAAAAATAGGTTCATTAGTTTTAACGGCAAAATATCTTGTAAATATTCCTAATTTATAATCTTCTTCTGTAGGTTTAGGGTAATATTGAGGTGGTTCAAATTGTGTTGATGATACATCTACTTTATTAATATTATTATAGATATTAACATCATCCATATTTTGATATTGATCTGGAACTACTTCAGCATCATAATTTTCTATATATTGTTGAAATGTTTGGTTTTTATCTTCTAACCTTTCAACATTAGTATTATCTTCAATTATAATTAATTGCTCTGTAGGTTTATCATTAGGATTTTTACCAGTAAATAAAGTACCATTATACATTTCCCAATAATAACCTGTGTAGGGTATACCAGTTTTAGCATTTTTATATTCTTCTCCTCGAGTATATAAATTAGTTATTATTCTATTTTTAGGTATATACATAATTTTTTATTTAGGAGCTATATATGGATTTGGTAGTAAATTATATTTTTGTGCTTCAAGCATAACTCTTGCATTAAATTCATTAGCAACATAGTTTTCTGAGGTTTCTAAATCTGTTGGATCATAAACTTTACCTATTATTTCCATTTTAAAGGATCCAACATTCCATAAAGTATTTACTAACCTATTTATAGCTTGTTTAGATTGTTCTTTTGAAGGTGATAAATAAAACATTCCTGTTCCTTTTTGATTACCTCTTTGGTTAGTTTGATCATTAAATTTTAATCCAGGACCTATACATCCTTGAAGAGTATTAGTAGCTTTAGGAGCCGGATGAATTAATATTGAACCTCTTGTAAAACCATTACCGGATATTCTGTTTTTTATATAATCACCTTTTTCATTTCCTATTAACCAAAAACATTTGCCCCATTTTCCTGTTGAATATGATACTACTCTATAAGTATCAACTGGAATACAACTAATTTTTGGTTGGTTTCCTTTATATGGTAATTCTACAGTAGCTAATGAATACATTACAGATTGGTTTTCATTTAAAACATCTAATATACCTAAAGTTTGAGTACCATCATCCATTATTCTACGTAATCTTAATCTTAGTAATTCATTACTAGGAGTAAGTGTTGGTGGTGGATTAGGTAACTTTGTTCCTACTACTATTTGTCTTTGAGTTAATTTCATTATTTAGATGGTACTGATATTGTTCCTATTTTTGTTGTCCAACTATCTAAGCTAATATCATGGTCTACTGATTTAACTAAAATGTCTACTTTACTACTTTTATAAGATAAAGGTAAAACTTTATCATCAACCTTAAATCTTTCAAAAAGTCTTATCCCAGATAAACCATCTATATCCATATTAAGATTAAATGGTAGAAAGAAAGCTACAGCTCTTCCTTGACCTCCTTCATCTTTTGGTTGAGAAAAATATGCCATTAAGTATTGTACATATTGGGTGTGATTTGAATTTAATGTATTTATATCTTCACTTAACCATTCTAAATCATCCATAACATCTTCCCATACTCCTCCAGCACCACCTGATATATAGCTCCAAAATCCACCAGCAGTTGTCATAGTTTTTATTATTTTTGCAATCTTTTCTATATTTGTTGGTTCTTTTGTTTCTTCACTATCTCCTTCTTTATCTGGGCTTCCTTCACTTACTTTAATAGGCATAATTCTATCCACTAAACCAGCATTATAACTTGAAAATGATGTAGCATCACCAGCTGTTTGATTACCATTAGCTTGAGCACCAATTGTAATCATTGATGAAAAATTAGATGGTATATTACCATTAATTGCTAAATCTCGTATTATAGTCCCAGTTCCAAAAGTATTAAAAGTACATAATCTTCCTCCTAATCCCGAGGGTGGTGAATCAAAACTTTGTGGTGATTTACTTCTAAATATAATTTTAGATTGATCATCACCTAACTCTATAACAATGTCATTAATACCACCAGTTGATTTATTAATTACTCCAATTATTCTTTTTAAAAAATCAAGCAAAGATTTCGAATTATCTTCATCTTCAGGGCATTCTTCTAAAATTGATGCTATACCATTTATGTTAAGTAATACTTGAGATAATCTAGCATTTTGGCTATCATATCTAAAATTTACTAATGTATTATTTACTACTTGAAACATTTTAGCTGGTTCTGGAAATGTTCCGCCTACAGGAGGCTGTGAATAAGGGGTTAGTACGTTTAAAAGTAATGAGGAGAAATTTCCTTGAGGAAATCTAAAAAAGTTTTGGTCAAATTCAAGAGAATTAAAATTCATATCAAAAGCACAAACAGGTATACCATTATTAGGATTTTTTAATAAAATATTTTTTTGTATCCAAGCCATAAGATAACCAAAAGTTATATAAACTTGAGGTCCTGTACCTATTTGAAGGAATTTATCCTGATCTACTGAGTCAATTTGACAATGAAATTCTCCATTTTTAATATTAAGGGTTGATGTTGGAGTACTACCATCACTACTAACAGAAGTAAAATTTTTAAGTGTTACATCGCGGAATTGATTATCCTCTTTTTTATTACTTTGATATATACTAAAAAGCCAAGCATTTAAAGTTGTTCTTGTTGCTTGAGATATAATTGGAAGTTCATCTTTATCATCAGATTCTTCAACTTCCTCACCATCTATTGTTAGTGGAGCAAGTGAATTAATTTTAAGAGATTCTATTATATCTCCTACTCCAACTATATTAACAGACCAATCATAACTTCCATCAGGATTAAATTTCCAATTAAAATTACTTATCTTACCATATATTCCTCCATAATTTCCAAATCTATCTTCAGTTTCTTTATCAATTTTTTTAAGTAATTTATAATGATTTTTACTACTACTAAATAAATGGCGTAAAGCTGGGGAGTTAAAGTTATCAAAAGTTTGTAAATTACTAGAATTATCTAAATAAACACTCCATCCAAATTCTAATAATACAGTGTATCCAGGACGCATATATAAAGCATCAATTATTGCTAATTGATTTCTACTAAAACATTTACCACTTACTTCTGTTTTAGTTAAGGCCCCATTATTTATATACTTTACAGAAGCACCAGTTAAACCAGGCATTGGTACTGCACCTCTTTCTGTAGTACCTCCCCAACCATAAGCTCCTTTAAAATTAGTTCCAAAATTTATACCTTGATTTGGTGTAAAACTATTTGATGTTTTACTAACTGCTCCTCCTTGTAATATAAAATTTTTAGCTAAAGTTTGACCACTTATATCACTAGAACTAAAGCCTAAACCTATTAAACTATCTCTAAATTTTGAATCTTTTATATCTACAGAACTTGCAAACCTAAGCCAAGGAGTTTTAGTTTGTTGATATAATAAATCATCTGTATTATTTCCACTACCTTTTTTTAATGAATTTTGTCTAACATTGATTTGATTAGTAACAAATTCCCGAAATGGTCTTCCTAATATGTTCATATCTACAACTCTTCATTTAAATTTCTATATTCATCAACTATTCCACTTATATCTTGAGGAATAGCTAAATGTGAACCTGGTGTTAGATAAAGTGAACCAAAATTTACTTTATTAGGATTTCTTATTGCTATTATCCAGTATAGAGAAGTATCACCATAAAATTGAAATGCTAGAGCATCTAATCTATCCCCAAATTCAGATTCAATATAAATATCAGCTTCACTAGCTCCAACCTCAGGATAATAAACTGTATCATAGTATACATCACCTAATGTTCCTACAAATTGGTTTTTGTTTCTTAATTTATTTATTGTTTGGTATCTATTCATTTCTATTCTCTAACTGCACCTTGTTGGCTGTAATTTTTATAAGTATCACTATAATTTGTTTTTCCTGTTTGATTAGCTAATGCTATATATTTCTGAGTAGGATTTGTAGTACTATTTGCTTTTGCAGGTATAAATTTATGTATTGGTATAAATGTAAATCCTGTTACTTTAATCATGTGTGGTAATTGTTTAACTGAGGTATCTTCTTCTCCATCAACCCCAATTGCTATTTCCCAAGGTGATTCTTCTGGAATACCATAACTTATACTTTTTATAATACCAGGTTGATCATATATGTAACCACCTACTGTTATTTTAACTATATTTCCTCTCATAAATCCAGCTCCAGTATAATCTGGTGCTAAACTTGATGCTAAATAATTTAGTTTTTTATACATTGGAATTAATTCTGCTTTTGATTGAGCATAAACTGTCCACCCCATAGAAATTTCTCTTCCAAATCCTTTATAATTATATAATTCTTCTCCTCTACCAACATACTGAACAGCATCCCATTTTGCTGTATAATTATCACTAAAACTATCAATAAGAGCTCTAAAATGTAAATAATCATTAGTAGCTCCTGAATTATTATTATTAACAATGCCTATGTTAAAATCACATGAGTCTTTAACTGCTAAAGAATTATCAACAGTACTTCCTGCATATATCGGTAATGCATTTATTTTATCTAATGCATCTAAAAGATTAGCATTTACCCCATAATTTATTACATTATTTATTTCTTCACTTTCACTTGTTTTATGTTGACCTGGATCCCCATAATTAAATTTTATATTTTGATTAGCTCTTACATAGTCAGGAGATAATGATAATACTGTAGATGTTCCTAAATCAGCTAACATTGAGGCATTATCAGTAAATTCTCCTCGATTAGTAGTTTTTCTAAAATCTGATGGATTATATAATGCTGTACTATTTCCTTTTGATGTTAATCCTCTTGCATTTAATTGAACTTGAGTCATTACAGCAGCATTATCTCTATTTAAAACTTGTTCATTATTTGTTAAACTACCAGAATTATATACACTAAAATTATTTGTAATTCCACCTTCTGGTTGTTGAGAATATCGTATACCAGCATCCCTTGTTTTATCTATTCCAGATGTTAAAAATACACCTAATTGTTCTGCTGTACCATTAAATATTTGAGAAGCATCACCACCCTCTCCTTCTGGAAATAAATTATTATATTCATTAGATGCCCCAACAGCAAATATATTTCCTTTTATTATTCCACTATTTATTGTATTTTCGCCCCCATATATACCTTCTGATAGTGTTGGAGAAGAACTATTTAAAGCATTATAATTATCTGGTCTATCTATTCTTTTAAAATTAGTAGCTTTATCAAATGAGTTATCTAAAACAACCTTATCTGTTAAATTAGGTTTAAACTTATTAGGATTATCAAATTCTGCATTTGTTAAATTATCAGCATCATTTGTGTTATTTAAAAAAGTATTAAATATGTTATTATCTCCAACTTGTGATATTCCCTGTGGGCTTATAACCCCTAAAAATCTATTACTATCAGGAATAATAACATTTGGTCTTGAAAAAATACTATAATCCCCAAATGAAGGAATATAATTAGGATTATTTAAAGGTTTTTTTGTAAAAGTTGGATTGTTAAAAAACTTTTGGATTATTAATGATGGGTTTTGTTGTCCTGTTCTTTGATCTGCAAATGGAATTCTTGTTTTACCTACTCCTAATACAGATTTAGGCCCTCCACCATATTCTAATATGTTAGTATTATTCCCATCAGGATTTAATGTTATTTTTCCTCCTACTGTTTCTTGTTGGGTTCCTGTAGTAACCCCATCTAATATTTTATATAATCTATTAGTTGTTGCATCATTAGATAGATTATTTTGGGCATTAACTACTCCAAAATAACCATTTATACCACCACTACCTGTTCTTGTAGCTACATTATCATTTATACTTAATGCACTGTCATCTGTAAGTGGGTTTAAACCAAATAAATTAGTAATTCCTGTTGCTACTGGGTCTACTAAAGTTTGAGCTAAAGTACCTACAGGTAAATATAATCCTTGGTTAAGTCCACCTCCAGCATAACCTACACCAAAAGAACTTTCTGTTTTTACATTATTACGAGATAATACATTTTGTTTAGCTATAAATTCAAAACCATTAGGTGATTTAGTATCAAATAATAATTTTGTTAATCTACTAACATCTCTAATTGAAGCTTCTACTGAAGATAGTCCCCCTCTTAATAGAAAATCAACTCCACCTTTAGATTGGGGTTGTCCATCAAGTTGTTCTTGGAAAGTATCATTTGCTCCTGGTATTGGTTCTACTATGTAGGGTTGACCACTTTTACCTTGGTCCCACCTATCACCCCCACTTGAAGTAAATTTCAACTTATTTAAATTAGTAGTTGAATTTATTATCATCTATGGATATTATTTAGTATTTTACTATATTCTATCGATTCCTCCTTGAGCTAATACAAAATCATCATATGTAGATTGATTATTGTAATTTCTAAACCCAGCTGCTGCTGCACCTGTATTTTGGGGCCCTGTAAAAGCTTGCAATTGAGTTGGAGATGGTAATGGGATATTTTCTCCTGTATTTTCAAATCTAGGAGCTGCTACATCAGCAGGTGGATTACCATCATATGAATATAAATTATGTATAGTAGAACCTACTGCTTGAGGACTAGGTCCAGTTCCTTCTGGAGTTGGTTGTGATGGGTTATTAGGATATCCTAATACTGATCCTCCTGAATTAAATTTATTCTCTAATGATTGTGCCATAATTTTATGATTTTAATTATTTTATTATAAATATTAACCTATTTGGGAAGATGCAAGTGTTAATGTTCTACCTACTTTATTACCATCCATAATTACATCTCCTCCTTTTGATACTATATCTATCAACTCATCTAATTTTTTAATAATTGGATCTTCTCCATCATCTCCACCACCTTCACCAACACCAAATATTCCTGCTAACGCAGCTAATGGTGTTGCTACTAAACCTAAAGCTCCTAAAGCACCTATAATAGGTAATGCTCCTAATCCTGCTACAGCTATAGCTGCTAAACCTCCTGCTATACCAAATAATGCTGGTCCTAATAAAAACATTGGTCCTAATTTTTCCATTGTTAAATTATCCATTAATAAAACAAATCCTTCTGCTACTGCGGTTATTATAGTAGCTACTCCTCCAAATATTGCTGTTATTACAGTTCCAAATGCTTTTATTCCTGGTGCTGCAAATCCAAGAGCAGCTCCTATACCCATTAAACTTAAAGTTAATATTCCCATACCTGCTGCTATTCCTGCTAATTGAGGACCCATTACAGCTTTACCAAGTGCAGATAATCCTCTTCCTATTCCTGTAAGGAAATTTTGAATCATTTTTCCCATTCCTGGTTTTACACCTTTTGTGCCTTTTGTTACTTTATCTAAACCTGCACCTGCTTTTCCTCCAAAACCTAATGAATCTTTTAACTTACCAGCACCTCCCCCAGTTACCATATCTTTCATACCTGAACCTAAACCTTTTAAGTTTTTTAAAGCTCCACCTATACTATCCTTTATAGTATTAAAGCCTTTAGCAACCCCTCCCATTTTAGTAGCAGCTACTAATACTAATGTAGTATATAAAACTTTAGTATTTGATAAAACCCCAGCAATAGGAGTTATAATATCAGCAAGTATATCTACAAGAGGGGCTAATGCTTGAGATATTTTAGCCATTGCTGCTTCCATCTTTTTTCCAGCTTCTTCTTGCTTCATTTGCTCAAGTGTTTGTTTTTGAGCAAGACTTAAACCTTCTTCTGACATATCAGTTGATAAACCTTGTCGAATTAGCATTTTTGATAGTTCTTCAGTACTCATACCTAAAGCTTTAGCTTGTGCTTGTTGCGCAACAGCATTCAGTCCAGCAAAACTTGCTGCTGTAATTCCTTGATTCATTAACTCTTTAGAAACTCCCTCTAAATCATTATTTAATGCTAACTGTCTAGCTTTTTCTAAATTTAATTGCTTACCTGTTAATAATTCTGCTTCCATTTCAGCAGCAATAGAACTTTCAAAATCAAGTAATGAGCTTGCTATTTTTTTAACACCTGCTAAAGTACTACCCATAGCAGCTGCTGCAGCACCTGCTTTTCCTAATCTTTCAGGATAACCTAAATATAAAATACCAATATCTGTAGATACATTAGCTATATCTTCTAATACTCCTTTAGCTAATACTCCTGCTTTGTTTTGTTTATTAAATGAATTTACACCTGCTATAAGAGCTTTATTATTTGCTTCAACTGATTTACCATTTAATTTTGAAAATTGAGCTAATTGACTTGCTTCTTTAGCAGTCATCCCCATGTAATGTTCAATTCGTGATGCTTCTTGTAGATCTTCTGCTGAAAAGATATTAGTGGCATTCATACCAAGCTCTTTAGTTAAAGCTGTAGCAGTTTTAAGATAATCAGTCATAGTAATAAAGCCACTATTTGCTGCATCTATTTGTAATGCAAAAGTATTACCATCTTGACCTGTAGTTCTTTGAAAATCAACTGCTGCTTTATCTACTTCTTTAAAGCCTTTTAACATTGCACCTAATATAACTGTTGGGTCTGTAAGAGTACTCATAAGTCCTTTAAAAGCACTTTGTATACCTACTCCTAAAACCCCCCATCTACTAAGTGCCTTTCCCCCTCTTACTGCATCATTAGCAGCTTTTTCCATATCTTTTGCAACTTGATCTATACCAATAGCTTTAGCAAATCCCCCAAAATTACTCTTTAGAACCCCAACAACATTACCAGCTATTCCTAATTTTTTAGTAATTTCATCTTGAATTGCTGCTTCTCTTTCAGATGCTTCTACATTTCTTTGGGCCGCATCACCCATTCCATATATTAAAGCTAAACGTTGAGTATCATTATCTAAACCTTCTGAGGATTTTGCAATATCCCGTTCTACAAACCCATTAATTCTTTCAGCTATTCCTAATTTTTTATTTAATGAATCTAACTCTGCGCCTTCAGCACCTGCTATTCTACTTCTAAGGCTATCTATTGTATTAAGATTAGATAATCTTTTTTGGTTTTTATCATTAAGAGCTTGAGCTTGTTGAATTTGGGCTTCTCCTATTGTTTTTTCACTAATTAATCTTTCTCGATTAACAGCTTCAATTGATTTATTTTCTTTTAATATTTGTTTAGTAATATCTCCGGCATCACCTAAAGCTTCTTTATTTTCTTGAGAAGCAGAAGTAATTTGATTAGAAATACTTAATAAAGCTTTATCAAAATCATTTATTCTTTGACGAATACCTAATTGATCTTTTAATTCCTGACCAAGGTTTCTAGCCTCCTCAGTTAGAGTAGCAGATACAGCTACTCCACTTTGAGCAGCAGCATTAAATTCTTTTTGTGCTTGAGTATTTTTTTTAATATTGTCGTTAAGCCCCATTGGGAGTTATTTTGTTATAAATATCAAAAGCATCTATTTTCTAGATGCCTTTGTCGAATAACTTGTTGGTGTTGTTCGTTTTGCGTTTTTAAGAAACTCAGGTGCAGTTACTTTACCATCTGTAGTTAAAGATTTGCTACTACCACTCTGCCCTTGTTGTTTTTTAACAGCATTGTTTTCTTCTATGTAAAAATCATTTATTTTCTGAAATGTAAAATTACGTAACCATATAGGCATATTATAAATTGTATGCCAATCGTAACCTCCTTTACCATGAAATACTATATCATGAATTTGAGAAAATAAACTTACTCTATAAGTCTGCGTCAGGCCAAAAAAACGTAAGCCCTATCGGGATAGTGATGTCCTCTTCGCCACCCTCAACCGTGTCTACAGGTATTTTTAAGTTAACATCAGGTTGGAAATCTTTAATATGATTTCTAAATGCTCTAGAATCTTGTGCTAAAAAGTAATTATCTACAAAATCTCTAATGTCTTTTTTATCATCTGAACCATCTACAGATACAATCATATGTTTTAGACGAGTTGATAATTCAGGTGAAGCATTTTTATTTATTTTCTTTAAACCCTTTAATTCACTATCAATTTTCATTTCATCACCATGATTTAATAATTTAAATGTAAGTGTTGTTTCTGATTTAGGACAAGTAAATGGAAATTCATTTTGACCTTGTTCAAATTGAGATTTGTCAAATTCTCTATTTTCTAAGGTTGATAAATCTACTTTTATTTTTTCATTTCTATAAGTAAATTCATAATCATTACCATAACCTAATATTCTAGCAGCTATTAATAATGCATTTTTATCACCTACTATTAAATCTTTATAATTACATTCAGATACTATTAATTTTTCTAATAATTTATCTAGTACTGTACCTTTTTGAATATAAGATTGGTTAGTTAATATATCTTCTTCTTTAGCAGTCATGTATTTCATTTCTACTTTTCCAGATGATAATGGGTTTTCTTTAGGGTAAACTATTCCATTTGATGGAAGTTCTACCATTTCTGTTGGGAATTTTAATTTTGATTCGCTCATATCTTTTATTAGTTATAACTTAATTTCGTGTATACATATTTAATATAAAAAAAAGCTTGACCGAAGCCAAGCTATTCTTTAAAATTGTATAATTTCTTTTTAGAAATTTAATACGCAGTAATCCATTCCTAAAGTTAATGCGATATCTTGAGCTTCCGCTTCAGTATCCCAATTAAATCCTTTAAATGTTGCATCTTTAATAAATGCACCTTTTATAATCCATTCAGAAACTACGTCTCCTACAGGACCTAATACATTAATAGTTACAT
>JAAHTG010002124.1_pt1 | contig 11890 bp, 14 predicted proteins | sample 6116081 | NCBI WGS metagenome assembly JAAHTG01 (sample SAMN13939989, study PRJNA603662) | sponge metagenome | isolation source: marine sponge | host: Mycale hentscheli | place: New Zealand | collected 2005
GTGGACGGATTCGCCGGATCAAGGTCTAACGACTCGGAAGCAAGCGGGGCCATCATCGATTCCTGCATATCGTATGCGAGAATCGGGTTTAGGGATAAGGGGTCGAAGGGTGAGAACGCTCTACCCTTACTGAGACCTAGGCCGAGACCGAGACGAGACATGGTGTCGTTATACTTGGTTGTATGCGAGAACCTTGCCAGAGGTCAAGGCGAAGGAAGTGATCTGACCGTAGATAACCGTTCCAGCAGGAATGGCGAATCCGGTCAGAGTTCCAGTCAGTTCGGGCCAAGTGATTGCACTGAAGTTAGCTTCTTCCAGCACCTGAAGGGCGCAGAAATCGCCCGTAGTAGTGGTAGAGTTTGTAACTACAGTCGCTCCGTTCTGGCCGAAGGATTGTTTGTCGATGTTGTTAGTCATGAATTAAATAATGTTTGGAGTGTTGAAATTGTTTCCGGCGGGTTTGAGAGTAACTTTAGGCTTCGCGGCCCCTCTGGTGGCGTCCAGTTCTTCGTCGAGAAGCTGGCGGCAGATCGTCCAGTGATACTGGGCGCGTTCCAGATCGGCGTTGTCCTCCGCCAGCATACCCAAAAGGCCGTGCTTGATGGCGTTCAGGTTGCCTAGATACAAGATGTCGTCCTGCGTCAGGACAGGCTCCCATGCTCGTTTGAGCAGTAGTTTGACGTTCTTGACAGACGAATCACTGTTGTGGAACCGGAATCGGCGGTATCGAGCTACGCCGTCGCCTTTGACTCGCGCTAAAACTATCTCAGAATCGTCATTCTGGTTAGAAGCATATACTTCTACACCGTCGTGTATGTCTGAAAATGAGATAGAATTAACCTCAGTTACAGTAGCGTCGGACCAACCAGCCGCATAAGATGAAAAATCTACGCTGTTCCTTACTTTCGTCCCGTTAAGGAGCGTGCTTTCGACTACAATCTCCCCATCAGAAGGTAGAGATACGGAGGGTGAGATGGCTCTAACTACTATTTCGTAAACATCTGCGGTAGTTGGAATCCGTAACTCTTCGATTGTTGAGTGGAAACCATCGTCCACAACACCGAAAATAGGCGAAGGGCCGTCGCTGGCGTAGCCTGAGATCCGGTAATCGTGCCACTGAGACTGCGTTTCTACCGGAGAGTTCTGCAACATAGCCCCTAAAAGGCTGTCAGAATGCTCTGGCAGCGCGAAATAGTCGTTCGTGGTCTCGATAGACCAGTCATACAGAAGATCCCGCCACATCCCCATAGCGTAGAGGCGGGGCATGACCATGTTCAATTTCGCCACGATATCCTCATCGGGGCGGACATAGTCGGAAAGGGCTTTGGTTACGGCCTTGACAGTCAACGCTGGCATAGCTGAAGACTACTCGATATCGGGATTTAAGTCAAGATTTGCTATTTAAGAGCCTAATCTGTAAGCCCCCTTAAATTTCCCAAGGAATTTATAATCCTCGGCGAAAAAGTTTCTAATCTTTTGCTGTTCGCCTTTGCTCAAACTACTAATTTTTCTCCTTTTGATTCCTTTTCTCTTCACTCTCAGAGGGGGGCGTAATAACCCCAACCAATCCATTACTGCGGGTATCCCCTCGTCTAAATCAGTGAATTTAACCCAACCCCCCTTGGACTCTACCTTCTCCACCATTCCAATGTTTATTTCGTGGGTGATCGGTAATAAATGATGGCGTATATCCGTTGGGCTTCCAAAATTCCATACCCATTTTTTGTGAGGAGGGTTGTATGGAATTGATTCGTTACCCAACAAACTGAGCAAATCATCTAATCCATAATTCGATGCCCTTTCCCCCCAACCACTTAAAAACCTATCGATGGGGTCTCTTAAAATCATAAAAGACCTATCCCAAGGCCAAAGCTCAGTCCCTTTACACGTTAATTTTCTTTTTACTGGTAGGCCGTTTAGAATACCGTGCCGGATCGAAGTACCAGCCGCTTTAGGCAAATGCAGAAAAACAAAAGGGCGGATGCCCTCTCTTTTAGGAGCGTACAAAAAAGCACTCATTTACAGCCTCGGCAAAGGGACTTTAGTGTATAGGAAAGTATTGTCTTTATACCATGAGTAAATATTAGGGTCATCAATTATGCCCCAACGGACAACGTCAAGTAGTAAAAAACCAGCTTGAGCAAATTTAGTGTGCCAGTATGAGTGGTTCCTTTCGTTTACGTGGTGAGTTCCCCCTTGTCCGATAACAGCACCGGAGAACAAAACAACATCGCAAGATTCGCAAATGTTTTGGTGCAGGGCGTCAGCGCGAGAGGGACTTACGTGTTCGATATTCTCAAGACAAATACCAAAGTCGGCTTTCTTCGTAGGGATGTGTTGTTCAAAATTAGCCTGTGTAAAATTTTCTTTAGGTATCCTGAAATCACGGTCATAATTTATCATGTCGAATCCGTGAACTTCCTCCACTCCTAAATTCTTACATTCTTCTAACCAAAAACCCCTATTGCACCCCCAATCAACTACTGATTTCGGTTTTACAACTGGTAAAACCAAAGGTAATATAGTCTTAGGGGCTGTCGTGTAACTTAAAAATTCTGTGTTCATTTATACAGTAAAGGAAGGGTTCCATCTCGTTATTCTATTCTGTTCAATCAAATTATTGAACCATAATGATTCCCTATACGGGTCATGTCCATGGTTTTCACCATCAACAGCCGACCAATAATGGTGCTTTCTCGCGGCGAAATGATCGAAACCGAAAATATAAACTCTACCTATTTCGGGACTTCTTAAAAAATGAGCTGTAGCTAAAGCCCCCGCTGAAGGGTGTCCTATGTATTTCCTCACACCTCTATCAGTTTTGTTTGCCACTCGCTCAAATTTACCATTATGTTTTACAGCAAATAAATCAGCTTGTTTGTTTCTTCGGTTTTCACTCGTTGTCAAAACGGTTTTTGATTGGCCTAATTCCCTGAAAATAGCTCTTTCTCCCCAAGTGACCCACACATCTACCCTATGCCCAACGTCATCATTAAAAACGAATAGATTAAATCTAGCTACTAGCCCATCAAAATTATCTATATCAACGCCACGCGAACCTTTTGCCGCCGAAGGACCATTACCAACCAGTAATATTTTTTCGCTGCTCATATCACTACCAAAACATTGTTTTACTGACCTGGCCACTAATGTTCGACGAACCTTCCCGCTGACCTGCGATCCAGTCAGCCGGACAATATACGTTCCAGTCTTTACGTCGGTGTGCTACTTCTAGCTGATGGTCAATGTGCTTGTTAGTATTTCGGTAGTCCGACGCATACGAGATGTGGCGGTATAAATCCGTGAAAATAGACTGATTAACAGCATAGGCGTGCGTCCTGTTAATCGAGTTTCCAATTATCACATTAGGGGAGTCTGTGACACTGTGATTCCGGCGGTGCTGGCCCCCTAAGTAGATCTGGCCCCAGTCTTCTGGAACGTCTACCATGAAATCGTTAAGCCTCGACAACGGGTCATCTTTGAAGGTCACATCGTCCTCCAGTATCAAGACGTTATTTAAAGTCATCATATGACGATCATCTCTGTCTTGGATAACATCTTCAAGGATTCGCTGATGCGAACGCAGGCATCCCCACGCGCCTCTACCGGAACCCCAGTCAGCAGGATGGGTTACCCAGTCACCAATAATGGCTGGATAATAATGAACCTTGTCATTATCCGCCATTCCGGTTTCTTCCAAATGCTTCTTCGTCTCTTCAAGACGATCCGGTCTGTGGGCGCAGTTGATCACGTAAACGCGATCAAACCAGTCTGTTAGGTTTTTCATGGTTGTGCTTGTCCTTCTGATACTGATGAGAAACTTTTCTCGGAACCACTAGAGGAAGAGGAAGAGGACTCGCTGTCGCTGTCGCTGTCGCTGTCACTGCTGCTGTCACTGCTGCAAGATGAACCACTAGTGGTGACGGTGATGGTGTATATCACGTTATTACCTGCGTAATCAAGCTCAATGTATGTGTAATCACCTGCCGGATCGTTGAAATCAGGACCGCCGACGGTTCCATCTCGCTCTGTGTTACGAATGTCGTCGGTGAAAATCCAATTATCAACGGCATTCCATTCTATGGTTCTAGAGCCTCCTCCCACTTCTTGATAACGCGTGCCAGTCCATTCAAAATTAAAAGGGCCAGCAATCACGCCCCCGCCATCCTCAAAATATGTGGCTTGTGCCTCACAAGGTAACGACATTACTTTCTAGGATAGGCTGAGTTAATAAACTTCTCGTTAGCGATGAACTGCTCTCTGCTACGCTCAGGCATATCGAGATGTTTAAATCCTTTACGGACTCCAGTCAACTTCAAAGTAACTTTTTTGGGCCTCAAGAAAGACAAAGGCCAAGCTGAGAGGATCACATTGTTCTCCTCGACAACCGCGCCGACTGATCCGGCCCTGTCACCAGCTACGCCTGTAATGGTCATCGAGTCTGGCTCGCATACCGCCAAAAATCGATCATCGATTCGGGTCACGGTTTTGGGGCCGACCACCGGAACGTCACGCATCACGAACTCAAAGAGAACTTCGTTGGACTCCATCGTGAACAGCGCACCGTATCCTTTGTCGTGCCAGCCCATCGGCACGATTGCCGTTGATTTATCGGAACCGGAATCACTAGAACTAGAATCAGAAGAATCAGAATCGCTAGAACTAGAATCACTAGATGATGATTCTTCTTCGGAACCAGAATCAGAAGAAGAAGAAGAAGAAGAATCGCATTCGCCTTCAAACGCACTAATCCAGTATACGTCACTACCTATGTCTTGTATTAAATTTGGGATGTCGTAGTCTTCAACCGTGCCTATCTTTACAAAGAATTTACCACCAGACCCATTAGGCAGACTTCGCGACTCCGGCTCTTCCGGCCCGACTAATTTGCATTCAGTAACTTCGCCTTTGCAATTTGTTTCCCAGTACAGGTAAACATCGCCGCGCCAATCCAGAGTTACGTAGTCGTATCTAGACCCATCTTCGCCCTCAAAGTCACTAGGAAGGTGTACCGTGGGGCTTACTACCCCTATTTGATCCTCGACCCCGTCTTCACCAATTTCTAACTTGTTCATTTGAGCGACCAGAACTCCGAAAAAGATATGGATCCCTTCAGGAGCGGGGCGCAGGGCAAAGGGGAACGGTTTATACTCTTGCGGCTCCTCTGAGGTCGTTACTTCGATGGGGATTTCATCGAAAGGAACCACATAGTCTTTGTTTTCCTGCGGCGCACTATTTAGTGAGACAGGTAAGCGGACATCAGATCTGGAAAACGGTTCTTCCATCTAGCTTTATGGTGACTCTGGCGGTTTGTAAACTCTTGTAGTCTCTTTCAAATAACCTCCCCTAAACTTTTTGACAGTAGAGGATACGATCAGAGACGGAGGCCACACTTTGTAATTAGTTTCGTCGAATACATACCTGCCAACAGTGTATTTGTAAGTAGCATCTGCATTACCGTTAGATACGGGAACGACTACCTGATTGTGGAGTGTCTCCCCGACCCGTAAACTAAAATAAGGGGTGGATACCGCAATTGATTCAGGCTGCATAGGCTCGTCAACATCGTCAACAGTAAGGCTGTCTTTCGACCACGAAACCGTAACTTGAGCCTTGCACGGGCCTCGATACGCCCCTTTCTCGTATTTGACTACAGGAACAAAGGTTTCCGCACCTGACCTTTTTTCCCAAAGGTCAAACACAATGGGGAGTTTTAGAATCGGTGGGAAGAAGTAGTTAATAGTTGTAAAGTAGCTGAATGAGGGTGCAGTTTGACCGTCAAAATTTACAACTTGTTGTTTTGTGACCGCATACCAGTTGTCCGAGAGTTGTTGAACCGTCCGTAGGATTCCGTAATCACTTAATTCCCAGTAAGGGCTATCTGGGTTTTTTGCTACCGTCGAAATAGGGAATGATGACCCATTTACTGAGACTTGCTCAGTAGCATACATCAAGGTCTGCTTCGTGTAGTTCGTCTTTGAGAAAAACTCGTCGTAGTCCAGCCGATACATGGGAACTTTCTTTACATAGACCCGCTGCTCGATGACATACAGACCGTTAAGCACCTTGTCGTTAATCGGGATCTGCTTTCTCTGGGCTAGAACATACGTATCGGTTTGATTTTGGTTAAGTTCATCGACCCTAGCTGATGAGGGGAACTTATCAACCGGAACATCAGGCATGGTATCCCCCATCGCCGGAAGTTCTGGGTTGAACTCGCTACGGCGTATAACGTAGTCCCTCGCCACGGCGTCGAACTTAGTTCCTCCGATGTCAGCTTCTGTATACGACCAGTTATCGTTGTCCTGATCTAGCTGGTCAGCAGCGTAGTAGTATCGGTAATACCGAGTCTGTTGTTTAGGGTCAGCGGCCTCGACGTGAACCAGTCTGTGGTTAGGCCACTTCTTGGAGTCTGGGTGCTTGCTGCCGTATTCAGGTATGTCCGTTCCGACCCGCTCTGCGTCTACGGACTCAAAGAATAGGATGTCGTTGACGTTCGGCGTAGGGAACGTGACGACTGACTGTCTCTGCGGGGATGGGTTAAGGGCCATATCCGTTTATATCCGTTTAGGAGGTTGCAACTTTGATGATGGCGAAGTTTATTTGAACGGCTGCTGTTACATTCCCATTGCTTCCGTTTCTTACAGCTATGCTACAAGTGCCTGTTGTTGTTGTTGTCACCGAAGCGTATAACTTGTCGTGGCCGACTTGTAGAGACACAACAACAACATCGTTAGGTCCTATATGGGTATTACTCAAAATAAACTTACTAGAGTCGTTAGCTGAGTATGTGTGCGACACGCAGGTGATCACTCCAGAGGGAGCATCCAAGGTGACTCCCGTAGTAATTGGTAAGGTAGGTGGTAAGTCAGGGTCTTGAGACACCGCGCCGCCAGATGAGTATCCTAAATCGGCACTGGCGAAGATGTTGGGTGCGGAGACATTCCCTACTAATGCGGTAATATCTCCGACAGACACAGTCACGTCCCCGTCCGCTGCTGTAATATTACCGTCAGTCGTTACGTCTCCAGCAGAACTGACGCTGAATACGTCGTTACTCCCAACTGTGAGAGTGGTAAAGTCACCAGCAGAACCAGAAACCGTGGTCGTCCCAGTAACCGTGGCTGCCGTTAGAGTATTTGCCAGAATGTTCGCTGTGCCGTCACTACTCGTTGAGCTAGTAATCTCGTTAGGGCCTGCTGCTCCTACCGCCCCCGACAACAGGGTGAGAGAATAACTGGAATCAGTTACAGTCAGACTGTGCCTAAGAGATTCTGTGATTTCTACGCCCATTACTCAATAGTGATGCTAGTGATGCTGTCTTCGACGAAAACTTTCCCGTAAATCAAACGTGAGCGAGTTCCTGAAGCGGTTCGGAAAAGATCCCACTCATAAGTCGTGTTACCGTTTAATTTTAAGGTCTCGGTTTTAGATATCCCGACAACCACGTTATCGCCGTCGTTTGTCATAGCATCAAAATACGCGACAAGAGGTTTCCCTCCGCCGCGTCTAATCTCAGCTTTCAACTCGGTGGCTGCTAAAGTTACAGGTTCACCCGCCAGACTGGCAGATAACGTAAACGAAAAATCCTCTCCGCGAGCTACTATGATATTATGCTTTGCTGCTGCCATCAGTCATTGCCTTTTCCACGGCGATGACGAAGTCTACCTTATCCGGCTTACCTTGTCCAGCGTCCGATTTCATCGGGCCACCATTGACAACGTAAGCGTGGACAGACTCCAAATAGTCGTTGGCGAGGGTCATTTTTGACTGAACCCAAGCCTCAGTCATCCTCGGAGAGCCACAGCCGCACTGCTCCATGAGCTGTTCGGCGTTGGCCAGAATGTTGGACAACTGCTGCTGGATCATCTCCAGATCCTTCTGAGAATCGTGGTTATGCTCAGAAGGCTTCTCTTCGGGTTGATAAACGGTGTTCATTAGGGATTTCTGTAGAATTGTAAAGTGAACTGGTTAGGGGAGGGGTTTATTGAGTTTAGCCCTACGCGAAGCCGTTTCTTGCTCTAGTTTTTTAATGTAATCTTCAGCAGAGGAATCACGAAATTCAGCGTATTCGGCTTGTCTGGCAGCTTGTTCAGCTTGTTCCGCTTGTCTGGCTTGTTCCGCTTGTCTGGCTTTTATGGCTTGTTCCGCTGCATGGAACGGGTTGCGTTTGATCCGTGCTGCTGCTTCTGCTGATGCTGCTGCCGCTGCTGCGGCTTTATCAGCGGCGGCTTTCGCAATGGCAGCTTCTTCAGCGGCAACTTTATCCGCTGCGGCCTTCTCAGCGGCAGCTTTCTCAGCGGCGGCTTTCTCGGCGGCAGCTTTTTGCGCGGCGGCAATATATTCTGTCTCCTCAAGATATCCTTTTGGCGTATAATAACCGCCCCGACCTTCTCTATCACGGAAAAAATATTCACTGCCGTCATCAGGAAGTGGCGTAGTAGAGTTCTTGTTTTCGACTCTCCTCTTAGCTGCGGCCCTATTTTCCATTACTCTCTTTAATTGCCTCGCTCGCTGACTTTCTTTGGATGCGCTTCTGTTTTCGTCGTATACCGCCTGTTCTTCAGGAGACATGGCCGCATACCTTTTTTCTAGCTCTCGTTGCCGCTCCCCCCTTCTAACTTTGGTATCAAGCTCAATCTGATCAAAATCAGGTTCACTAACATTAGCACCCGCATCCCTTAAAGCAGACCCCGCCGCATAGATAGTGTCAATAGGGTTAAAGCCGGACTTGATGGCTCTCAAAGCAGCGGTATCGTCGCCCATAGCATCGAAGTCAGCTTCGGCTTCTCGACGCGCCTCTTCAGATAACGCCAGTTGAACGGCGTCTACTGCCGCTAAAGGGGCGGCTACTTTTTTAAGTACTTGTTTAGCACCTTTACCTAAAAGTGCTTTAGCTCTTTTAGACTTTGATTTGTCAGGGCCGAGATCTATATCTTTTTCGGGCTTGAGCTTTGGTTTTTCGGGTTTAAGCTTTTCAATTTTAGGCTCAGGTTTGACTGGTTTAGCCTGCGTTTTAGCGGCTGGTTCCGTAGCAGACCTAGCCTGCATTTTCGCTGCTGGTTTCGTAGCAGACTTAGCCTGCATTTTCGCTGCTGGTTTCGTAGCAGACTTAGCCTGCATTTTCGCTGCTGGTTTTCTGGTTTCTTTGATCTTTTTTGCTTGTTCTTTGATCTTATCTGCTTTTTTTCTAGCCTTTTCGTTTTCCCGTGCTTGCTCAGGGTTTCTTCTAGCTTCCTGCTCTCGCAGCATTCGCCGCCTCTCTGCTTTCTGTTTTTTGGTTTCTGGCTTACTTTCCTTATTAAGGTCAATATCCTTGACAGTTTTTTTTGTAGGGGTTTTTTTAGCCTTCTTTTTTGCGGCTGGTTTAGCCTTCTTTTTTGCGGCTGGTTTAGCCTTCTTCTTAGCTGCTGGTTTAGCCTTCTTCTTAGCTGCTGGTTTAGCTTGTTTAGAATCGCCAGCTTGGTCGCTTATCCGTTTATTTACAACCTCCACCCACGTCTTTTTTTCTTTCGGGCTTAGTTGCCCCATCAAATTTTTAAGGGCGCGTTCTCTAGGTGTTAAATTATCGGTAGCCATGGTAAAACTTCGGTAAAAACCCCGCTACCCGTTTTAAGGGCAGGTAGCGGGGCTTGGATTAGATATTAGGAACTACGATAAACCTGTAAAGCAAATTGGTTAGGGGACATTTCACCCAAACCACCCCGCTCTGCGAGAATAGCTTTCATCTTCTCAAGCTTTCCTTTGTCCATGCTGGACTTCGGATCGAATGAGGTTCCATGAGTATTCTTGAACAGAGCAATCGCTTGATCGGTGTAGTTCACTTCAGGAGCTGGCTCTGCACTTTCAGCCATCGCATCTGCTGCGTAGTCACCTAAGCCACGTTCAGGTGCGCCAATTTCGTCAATCGTGCGACCTGCCTCAGTGGTAGTAAGCGGTTCTCCGCCTTGTGGATCGACGTATCCGCCTTTGCTTTTACGGCTCTTATCTCGGCTCTTAGTCCCAAACGCTTTTTTAGACGATTTAAGGTGAGCTTTTCGGTCTCGACGTTCAGCCTTACGGTCGGATTTTTTATCGCGACCAGCAGGATATTCCTCAGAGCCTTCCATGAAGTCGAATGAATCACCAAACTCTTCGTTACGAGAGTTCATTTCTTCGACAGTAGGTGTTTCCGCTGGTTGACCAACTTCTCCACCGACTGTTCCAAAGAGTTTATCGAATGCTTCTGTATCGTCCTGCTCTGGCACTTCTCCGTCAACTGTTCCAAAGAGTTTATCGAATGCTTCTGTATCGTCCTGTTCAGGGGCTGGGCCGTCACCCGCTAGTGCGGCTTCTTCGCGTGCGCGAGACTTCTGTCTCATAATATCCATACCGTCTCTTACCCTCGCTGGAAAAGCGTCAGGTGGTTCAGGGGCTGGGCCGTCACCCGCTAGTGCGGCTTCTTCGCGTGCGCGAGACTTCTGTCTCATAATATCCATACCGTCTCTTACCCTCGCTGGGAAAGCGTCAGGTGGTTCAGGGGCTGATGCTCGCTTTTCGACGATATCAGCAAAAGAATCACCCGATCCATAGAATTCTTGCTCGTAATCAGGAGCAGGAGCATCTGGATCATATACGGCAGGTAGAGTTTGGTTGACACCCTCATCATAATCGGGATACCACATCCCGTCCTCTACCGTACCCGACTTAGATGCCGTATTCCGGTCGAAGCCAGCGGCGACTCCTGATTTGATCTCTTTCTTAGGCGAAACCCCTAAACCTTTAGGAAGAGGTAATCCCATTGACTTAAAGAAGTCCTTGACGTTCTGTAATTGTTCTGCGGTCATAATAAATGTTTCCGTAAAAAAGAACCCCGCTGCCCGTTTTAGAGACAGGCAACGGGGTTCATGTTAAGTGAATCGTGATTCGGGTTAAGCAAAAGCTCCAGATGCGATTGAATAAGCTAAGGCTTCCACCGAAATGGTTTTAACTTTCTGTTCCGAGACATCGAATACTTGAATCAAATCTTTTTTAGAGATTTCAGTTACAGCGTCAGTGTCTGCTCCAGATGGAGTCAGTGCGACGGGCGAGGTTCCGTCGGAAGTCCCAGAAGCTACCAGTTCTTCAACAATCGGTGCGTCGTCTAGTGTTGGCATAATTATATAAGTGTTACGCTAAGTAGGGGGCGCGTATCGCACCCCCTACCCAACTAGATTAATTAAGCAGCAGGAGTGCTGGAGTCACGCTTGAAGAGGATCACATAACCAAACTCAGTCTTGATGGGCTTGGTTGCGCTGGCGAGAACACCACGGAAGAATCCGATGGAACCGTCAGGGTTGGTGATCTCGTTGGCGATGTTCTTCCAGTCAAACTTACCACGGTAGTTGATGGGGTCGAAACTGAGTCCGTTAGATCCGCTAAGTGGGTTAGGGATCTGAGCTTCGCAAACTTCAGGGTGAAGAACGAAAGCTGCTTCAAACGTAGCTGATTCGTAAGCTCCGTTTGGAGTAGCGATTCCGCTAGCGTCAACAGTGTAAGGCTCGACTGCCACAATAGCTGACCCGCTGGAAGTGCTGTCATCATTAAAGCGAGGAGCGAGATCGTCAACGAGGTGGTAGAATCCACGGAAGGACTTCTCCACACCAAGTGGGGCGATCAGGTCACTGACCTTAGCGTTGTTGTAGCGAACGTCATCGCGGAATCCGGCCTCAGTCTGGAGCTGGTAAGAAGCTTCAGAAGAAAGGACAATCGAGAACACTGGGCGACCGTTCTCACGACCGTAAGCATTGCTACCAGCACCCGCGCGGACTTGTCGGAAATAGACTTTGTCCAGAATGGCATTGGAGATGTTAGCCGGGATTCCAGTGGGACGGGCGGGGGGGGGGGGGGGGGGGGGGGCGGGGGTGGCCGG
>JAAHTG010002128.1_pt1 | contig 11849 bp, 14 predicted proteins | sample 6116081 | NCBI WGS metagenome assembly JAAHTG01 (sample SAMN13939989, study PRJNA603662) | sponge metagenome | isolation source: marine sponge | host: Mycale hentscheli | place: New Zealand | collected 2005
ATATGGCAACAAATACAGAAAAGATAGTAGTACAGGTAGTCGTACAAGGTGATAAGCAGTTAGGTAATTTAGAGAAAAAAACTAAAAGCACTACTAAGAGTTTTGGTAAACTTGCTGCAGGAGTTTTAGGTGCAGTTGCTGCATTTAGAAGTATGAATGAAGCAATAGCAAGTTCTATAAAGTCTTTTAGAGATTTTGAGTTTCAAATGGCTAAAACTAGAGCAGTAACAGGGGCAAGTAATAATGACTTTAACAAACTTTCTGATACGGCACAAAAATTAGGTCGAACTACTTTTTTTACTGCACAACAAGTTGCTGAATTACAAACTAATTTTGGTAAATTAGGTTTTTCAACTCAAGAAATATTAGATGCTCAAGAGGCTACACTTTTATTAGCAACTGCAACTGATGCTGATTTAGGTAGGGCAGCCATTGTAGCAGGTGCTGCTGTTAGGGGTTTTGGTTTAGATGCTATTGAAACACAAAGAGTTGTTGATGTTATGGCTAAAGCATTTACAAGTTCTGCTTTAGACATAGAAAAGTTCCAAACATCTATGACTAAAGTTGCCCCTATTTCTGCTGCAGCAGGAATAAGTTTAGAAGCAACAACAGCAGTCATGGCAACACTTACTGATGCAGGTATAGAGGCTTCTATTGCAGGTACATCTTTAAGAAATATATTCTTAAAAATGCAAGATTCAAGTTCAGAATTATCTCAATTCTTAGGCTTTACTGTAAATAGTGCAGATGATTTAGAAATAGCATTAAAAAAATTAAATGATGCAGGATTAGAAAACGAACAAATCATGGAACTTGTAGATTTAAGGCAAGTCGCTGCATTTAATACAATGATTAAAGGAGTTAGTAGGATTGGTGATTTAAGAGTTGCTTTTGATGCTGCAACAGGTAGTTCAAAAGAAATGTCAGATATTATAGGGGATACTTTAGAAGGTGAAATGAAAAGGTTAACTTCTGCATCTGAAGGTCTTAAAATAGCACTTGTTGATAAGTTGGGGGGAGGAATGAGAAATGTTTTAAAAAGATTTACTGACTTTCTTAATAATTTAACTGACAATTCTGATGAAACTGCTAAATTTATTACTAGAACTATAGATTTAGTTAAATGGATTGGATTGTACAGAGCAGGTGTATGGGCTGCACAAAAAGCAACTATTGCTTGGAGAGGTGCTACTATGTTACTTAATGGTACTTTAAAAGTAACTAAAGGGGCTTTAGCAAGAACAGGTATTGGACTTTTTGCTGTCCTTTTAGGAGAACTTGGTTTAAAATATCTAACAGCATCTGAAGATGGAGAAGAATTTAATAAAACACAGAAAAAAATAAACAAAGAAACAGAAAGGCAATTAGAGTTGTCTGAAAAAGCATTAGAATCTATGGGTAAGATAGGTAAAAAAACTCAAGATCAAATAGATGCAGAAGAAAAAGCAGCAAGAGAGGCAAAGTTTCAGCAAGAACAAACTGATTTGCAAAATAATTTTACTGAAGGTTTGTCTAAGTTAAAAGAAAGATTAAAAGAAGGTTTAGATACTGAAGAAGAATTTGATGAAAAATCATTCACTAAAGAGCAACTACATTTAGCAAATATGTTAGGATTGTATGAAAGATATGGAAAAAACACAGCAGATATAAATGCTCAAATATTAGACAATGAATTAGACAGAATAGAAACTGTTGCCCAAAAAACTAAAGAACAGCAAGATTCTGAAATAGATACTAAATTAGCAAATCTAGATATAATGAAAACTGCTTCTGGTGCTATGTTTGATATAATGGAACAAAACGCTAATAGAGCATTAGACCAAGAAAGAAAAAGATTAGAAGAACAGAAAGAATCAGGAGTTATATCACAAGAGGAATATGAGGAAGAAGTTGATAAATTACAAAGAAAAGCATTTGAGCAAAAAAAGAAAAGAGATAGCATGGAGGTTATTATGAATACTGCAATGGCAGTTGCTAAAGTATTTGCTCAAACAGGAATTTTTGGTTTTGCTGCAGTTGCCCCTATTATAGCAGTAGGTGCTGCTCAATTAGCATTAATTCAAAATCAGAAGTATGCACTAGGAGGTATGATAGAAGAATTTGCTAATGGAGGTATGATAGAAGAATTTGCTAATGGTGGTATGGTGCAAGGTAAATCACACGCTAATGGTGGTGAGAAGTTTGCAGTAGGTGGTAGAGTAGTAGAATTAGAAGGTGGTGAGGCTGTTATAAATAAAAGAAGTACATCAATGTTTAGAAATCAATTATCAGCAATGAACTCTGCAGGAGGAGGTGTTAAGTTTGCAGATGGTGGATTACTTAATATGCCTTCATTCTCACAACAACAATTCAATGCACTAGGACAAAATCAAATGATGGGGGCTATGGGAGGTGCTAGTAAAGTAGTAGTAGTTGAAGCAGATATAACCTCAACACAAAACTCAGTTAGTGTGATAGAATCAGATGCAATAATATAATAATCAAAGAAATAAACAAATGTTTGTTGATAACAAAACCAAATTAGAAAGGCTAGATATATGTAAAAGTTGTAGTTTTTACCGAAACTTTATGTTACTAAAGAAACCTAAAATAGCAAGAGGCGCAAGATGTTCTGTTTGTAAGTGCTTCCTAGATGCGAAAACATCTTTAACAAAAGAGTTCTTTGGTAAGTGTCCTGAGAATAAATGGTAAAAAAACATATATGAATTTCCAAGAAATCGCTAACAATTACGCAAAGACTAAAAGAAAGATGATGACTAATGCAGTTATCAAAAACAAAAACCACACTAAAAACTTTCCAACGTACCAAGCAGAATCTTTAGGTTTAATGTTTGCAGAGTGGCATTTATTATTTCCACAACACAAGCAAGATATGAAGTGTACTTCTTGTAGAGCAGCAGTATGTAAGTTTTGGGAAAACATGGTAGAAGAGTGGATTGCAATAGAACAAACTCCTAAAAAAAGAAATGGCTCAAAAAAGGCAAAGGCAAAATAAAATAGATGTAGTTAAAGACTTCATTGAAATTGCTGGAGAAGGCTTAGAGAAAAGATTTGGCTCTTCACCAACTTGCAAAGATGTTGTAAGGCATTTTGTAGAAAGAGGGATTATTGATCCTAAAAGACTTAGAAACTATATGGTTATTGCAGACTTTGATAGAATGTTAGTAGGTAATGAAGGTAGTAGAACTAACACTTGGATGGATTTATCTATTAAGTACGACATAAGTGAAAGTCAAGCACAGAATATAGTTTACAAGGAGAGAAAGAAGTCTACACCATCTAGTAATATCACATATTAAAAGTTTTGTACGAAAATAAGGTAAACTAAGTTTTATTATATTCTATTTTTGCCTCTATGACAGAAAAATGGTATAACATTCAGAACAAGGCAGGTGAAACTGCTGATGTATATATCTTTGATGAAATAGGAACTTATGGCATAACTGCACAAGAGTTTATTACAGACATTAAAGATTTAAAAGATACGCCAATCAACTTACGCATTAATAGTTTAGGTGGTGATGTTTTTGATGGTATGGCGATGTATAATGTAATCAAAAGGAGAGAGGCTAAGACTACAGTTTACATTGAGGGTATAGCAGCGAGTATTGCTACTATTATATCTCTTGGTGCAGATGAGGTAGTTATGGCTGAAAATTCTTTGTTTATGATTCATAATGCTTGGGGTGGTACAATGGGTGAGGCTAAAGATATGAGAAAGACAGCAGAAACTCTTGAGAAAATCACAGGCGAACTGACAGACATTTATAGAAAAAAGACAGGATTATCTTATGATGCTCTTGCAGAGATGATGGATGAAGAAACTTGGTTAAATGCTAACGAAGCATTAGAAATGGGTTTTATTGATACTATCTCTGATTCTATTAAAGTTGCTGCGAAGTATGATGTTTCTAAGTTTAAGAACATTACACAGGAAGAGATACAGAATAAATTAAGTATTAATATAAATAACAAAAAAATGACTAACGAGTTAAAAGAATGGTTTAACAACAAAGTTGAAGAGATTGTTACTGCTGTAAAAGGTGATGTAAAAGTTTCTGCAGATGTTGCTGAACAAACTGCGATAACTGTTAATCTAGGAGATAATGATGAGATAAAAAATAAAATTTCTGAGTTTGAGTCTAGTAACATTGAATTATCAAACAAGATTTCTTTGTTAGAAGAAGAATTAGTTGCTTCAAAAGGAACTAACGAAACTTTAACACAAGAAGTTGAAGCGTTAAACGCTAAAATCAACAAAGCAGATGCTAAAGGTACTGAAATTGTAACTGAAGCAGACCCTGTTGTAGTTGAGAACAAAAAAGAAGATGCTAATGCAGGTTTTTACAATGCAATGGCAGAAAGAATGAGAAATAAATTTAATAATTAAAAATAAATAAAAAATGGCAAACGTAGCAAATAAAGGAACTTTCGCAACATATAATGGTGCAAGTTTGAATGATATATTTTATGAGCCAGTATTTAGAAGTGATGATATTATGCGTAACTATAGAGTTATTCCTAATGTAAAACATAAAATGAATGTTTACACTTCTGCTGCTCTAACTAAAATCGTAGCAAAACAAGAAGGATGTTCTGCAACAAGTGGTACAACTCAATTTGATATTGACAATAAAACAATTACTGCAGGAAGATGTAGAGTTGCTTTAGAGCAATGTAGTGATGAGTTTTACGGAACTTACATTGAAGAAATGTACAAAAATGGTGTAGATGTTAATAATATTGAGGGAACTCAATTAGCAGATGCAATCGTTAACAGAGCAGTAAGTGGTATCGCTTCTGATGTAGTAAGATTAGCATGGGGAGATGATTCAGCATTAGTAGATGGTGCAGCAGTAGCAGGATATGGTGTATTTGATGGCTGGATGGAATTAATGAAGGCTGAAACTGTAATTGATTATGAAACTGCTAATCATGCAGCACCAATCGCAGCAGATGCAATAGGTATTATAAGAAAAATTTATGACCAAGCACCAGCAGCACTTCAACAAGTACCAGCAGGTGATAAGAAGTTTTTCGTAACTCCTAAGGTATTTAACGCTTACTTAGCAAACCTAGAAGGTTCTTCTGCTGACTTAGCAATCGTTAATACAGTAGATGGTATGCGTAAAGTAATGTTTAGAGGAGTTGAGATTGTTCCTATGTATGAGTGGGACACTATCTTAGCAGATACTAACCCTGATTTATTCATAGACTCTGCAACAAACTATACTAATGGTATATGTTACTGTGCAGTTGAGAACTTAATCATTGGTTCTGATGTAACTGATCCTGAAGGTTCTTTCAAAGTTTTCTATGATGACTTAGAAGAAAAAATGTTCTTCAGAGGTTACTTCAAGTTAGGAGTACAGTACTTATACTCTTCTCTTGTTCAATGGGGACTTCTTATAGCAGAATCATAACAATAATGTAATAATAGAGAGTGTGTAAAAGCACTCTCTTAATTACTTTTTATAATCAATAAAATAATAATAAAATGGCAATAGATAAAGGAATCGCAATTAGTTGTGCTGATTTACAACAAGTAGGAGGTATAAAACATATATTATTAAGAGATTGGGCTACAGGTGATGTAGTTACTTATGATAGTTCTGAAAACCATGCTATTTCAAGTATAGTTGATACAGATGGGTCTACGGCAGATTGGTATTTATATGAATTTAAAAGTCAAGAGGCTAGTATGTCTATTAATGCTACTAAAGAAAATGGTTCAACTGCTTTTGAATGTGGTTTGACTTTTACTCTACCAAGAATGGAAACAAAAAAGTTCGCTGAATTACAAAAAATGTTAACTGATTGTATGATGGGTATTGCTGTTGATAATAATGGGAATGCTTTTGTTTTGGGTGCTTCAGAAAAATATAGAAACGAATTAGTTGCTTCAAGAAGTCAAACATTTTTAAATGTTGCTTCAATGGAGGGTGGTTCAGGTAGTGCATTTACAGATGATAACGCAATAACAGTTAATTTAATGGCTAAACAATATGAATTGCCAAGAGAATATACAGGTGATATATCATATTATAATGATGCTGACCCTTCTGTAACATATAGAGCGCAAACTTCTTAATAACTAAAAAAATAAAATAAAATGGCAATAACAGATGGATTATCAATAGGATGCTCGGATTTACAAGCGAGTGGAGGTATTCAGAGAGTATTTATAAGAGAGTGGAACTCAACAGGTTCTCCTGACCAAATAGCATTAGGAACAGGAACTATTACATCTATAGCAGATAGTGTAGGAACTAATTCTACTTGGGGGGTGTTTGAAAGCAAGATAGAAACTCCTGCAATAACAATTTCTGGTACTTCTGAAAAGAATGTTAATACTTATGAGTGTAACTTAACTTTTATGTTACCTAAAATGGATTTAACTAAAAGAAACAGAATACAAGATTTTGCAGGTAAATGTTTAATGGTAATGGTTGAAGATACAAATGATACTTACTTTGTTTTAGGTGTTTCTGATGTATTAACAGGTGGTGATGGAGGTTTAGATATTCCTGTTGCTTCTCACATTGGAACAAGACCACAAACATTTGCAAGATTAGCAAGTGTTGAAGGAGGTTCAGGTGCTGCTTTTTCTGATGAAAATGGCTTAACTGTAACTATAACTTGTACTCAGTATGAGTTACCAAGAACTTATGTAGCAGCAGGGGTTGCGCCTTCAATAGATAGTACAGGGCTTTTTGTAACTATAACTTAATAATTAAAAGAATAATAATAGGTTGAACTTAGTTCGTAAAAAGTTTGTAACATTTTCCTATTAATATCTTTCTAATAATTATGTGTAATTGTTCAGATAAAGAAATAAATTTAAACACTTTAAAAATATATACATTTATGGGTACTTACAAGGCAAAATACAAAAGTGGAATTTCTGTCAAGGATGGTATTAAAATAGAATGGGGATTTGCTACTCAGGAAGAGTTAGCGTACGCTTATGAAGAACTAGGAATGACTAATGTAATAGATAAATTATCAACTACAAAAACTAAAGATGAGCCAAAGAAAACAAAAAAGTCAGGTAAAAAATCTACAGAATCAGAAGAGTAATACTTTTGAATTTGGAGTTTTTAACTTAGCAATTCCTGAACATATTGAAGAACCACAAGACTTATCAAAGGTAAGGACTAAGTTTATTCCTTTTGGTACTAACAACCTCTTTCCTCAATATTTAGCAGAACTAAAAAGAAAATCTAGTACACATAGAAGTGTATTGGCACAGAAGGCAGTATTCACAAGTGGTGCAAAGTTTGTAACCAACAATGAAACTGTTAGAGAATATATTAAAGATGTAAATGCAGATGGTGAATCATTAAGAGAAGTTTTTAAGAAACTTGCTGATGATTACTACACTTTTGGAAATGCTTACATTGAAGGCGTTTTATACGATGGTGGACTAAATCTATATCACATAGATGCAACTACTGTTAGAATGTCTAAAAACAAGAAACAAGTATATGTACACCCAGATTGGGCTAAGTACAATACTATGAAGGACAAATTAAACATTATACCTCTATATCCTGAGATGAGTGGGAGTAGATTTGTAATGCAATTTAAAGATTACGAACCTACATTCCAATTCTATGGTTTACCAGACTATGTTGCTGCTTTAGAGCATATAGCAGTAGATTATGAGATTGGTAAATGGAATCACACTAAATTCAAAAATGGCTTTCAACCTTCTGCTATTATTGAGATTAATGGTGATATGGGTGAGGAAGAAGCAAAGAAGTTAGTAAGAGAAGCACAGAAGAAGTTTGTTGGAGATGGTAACAATGGTAAGATTATGTTTATCGTTAAGAATGGTGATGCTGCTAATGCTAATGTTCAGATAATAAAAGATGACCAAGAAGGTAGTTGGATAGATTTACAACGAATTACTGACCAGAATATTGTAACTGCACATAGATGGCAACCATCATTAAGTGGATTAGTTAGTTCAGGTAAGATGAATAACACAGGTAGTGAGATAAGAATTGCATATGATCTTGCAATGACTACAGTAATTAAAGATACTTCAGATTTGCTTTTAAATGGTTTAAGAACTATTCTTTATAAAGAAATGGGCTTTTTACCAGAGGAGTTAATTATACATTATGAGCCACCAATTAGTTTTGCAACTCAGATTGATCCTAAGCAAATTCTTACTATAAACGAACAAAGAAAAATGTTAGATGAGGATTTACCTATGTTAGAAGAAGGTAATATGTTTATAACAGATAGAGAGCAAATCATTGTAACAAGAGATGATGATGCAGATGGGAAGGGAGATGATGATGCAGGTGATTTACAAGTAACTGAAACAAACGAATAACTATGGCAAACGTAAACCAATATATACCTTTAGTAACAGCAGGAGAAGTTATAAGCAATAGTTTTACTAATGCTAATACAGATACTGCATTAATATCTAATAACACTATTTTACTTTCTGAGTTGGCTCATTTAAAATCAGCATTAGGTCAAAAGTTTTATGAAGAAATTAAAACACAACACAATAATGGTACTTTAACTGTAGCAAATCAAACTTTGATGGATGATTTCTTGACAAGATGTTTATGTTGGTTTGTTAGATTTGAGGTTATCAATGAAGTACAGAGTAATAGTAGTAGTGCAGGTATTGTTCACAATATAGATGAGTTTGCTACGATTATAGACCCTGCTGAGTTGAATGTTTACAAGCAAGATACTTATAGAAAGGCAGAGATATACTTAAAGGATATGATAGATTATATGACAGATAGCGACCAGAGTGGTTTATATCCTACATTTGATGCTAATAAGCCTTGTAGTGATAATGTATATAAGAATCATGGTATAATAATGTATGATAGCATATATACTAGGCGTAGAGGTTATGATAGTTGGAAGAATTTTTGTCCATGTGATGATTGTTAAAATAAATATATAAATGGCTGCAAACGAACATAAGAATTTAAACGATATTAATAGGCACAATCCAAAAGGGTTTGAAACTGCTACTAATAATACTGTACTAAGTAAAACTGCAGGTACATCTGCTACTGGTACTGATGGTAACTTACAATGGCAAGATAAGTCATTTATGGGTGCTACTAACTATAAGATGCAAGGTTATATTACAACTGCGTTAACTAACTATTCTTATGGTCAAGATATATTAGATAACAAATCACCATACTTAATTAATATAGATTCTGGTGGTACAACTTTAGGAAGTATTACTATAACTCCTAACGCTTTTTTTGAGATGGGTCAAGCACAAATAGTTCCTGAGAATTGTAGTGCAGTATCTTTTAAAGGATGGGCGACAAGTACAGGTTCTAATGAGTTTACTGTAGCAATATGTAAACTAACTCCAGTTGCAGATAATACATCTAATAGAACTGCTGAGAAAGTAAAAGAGATTGTTTTAACAGGACTTGCAAGTAACAATAAATTAATTGCTATAGATGAAACTACTTTTGCAGTAGCATCTGATGCAGATATATCAGCAGGAGATATTATATTCCCAATGATAAAAGAAACAGTAGGAGGATCAGAGATATATATGAATTTAACTATTAAAACTACAACGTATTAATGACTACTAAAGAGGAAATAGTTTCAATGAAAAAAGATATAAACTCTATAAACGAAAAGATGAATAGTATAGATGAAAAACTAGATATGTTAACAGAAAGATTGTTAAATCCAGATAATGGGGTTACTGCTAGGGTAAATAGAAATACATCTATGAGAAAGATATTAGTAAAAGCAATGTGGGTTATATATACTATAACTTTAGGTGCTATACTAAAAATATTTACAGATTAATAATAATATAAAAAACAAATAAAAATGAGTACATTCGATACAGACAATACCCTACTATTTGAGATGCTAGGGAAAGGTACAGGAACAGAAGTTTTTACTACTGCTGCACAAACAGGTAAAGACTGGTATTGCATATTTTTTCCAGTTGAATCAGTAATTTCTACAATAGCAGGTGATGCTACTAATGTTACTGCTTTAAATGGTCAGACTATGAATGCTGGAACTACATTGTTTTTCCGTACAACTGCTATCACTTTAACGAGTGGTATTGGCATAGGGTACAGAGAGCATGATGGTAATAAAAATTCATAATGAAATTATCTCTAGGCATATCATTACCTTCTAGTAATAAAGGAGGATTAACACCTGTACAAAAGCAAACTAATACTTTTAAAGCAAGAGTTATTGCTGATGGTGGAGTATTTGAGGCTAAGGCTTGTTTAGAAGCACAATTAACAACTTTAAATAATATAGAATGAGTTTATTAGATGATGTTAGTATAGTAGTAACTCCTAACGGATATAAGGCAGGAGAATTGTATGCAGTTGTACCTGTACCTAGTGAGGGTGCTGAAGAAGTAACTAATGGAGATTTTGCAACAGATAGTGATTGGACTTTTGATGGCACTTCTTTTAGTGCTGGTGCTATTTTATTTGATAATGCAAATGATAATGCTTTTCAAAGTTGGAGTGATACTGTAAATACACTATATAAATTAACTATAACAAAAACAGGTTCAGGTACTTTAAGATTTAGAACAGGTTATGCAGGAAGTGCTGGAATATCAATTGATATACCAGAATCAGGAATTATGTATTTTACATCTACATCAGATACTAATAGGATTCAAATTTATGGAGATATAGGAAGCGTAAATACTACTTTAAATAGCGTATCAGTAAAAGAATACACATCAGCAGATATGGATGTTACTAGAGCAACTGCTGGTACAAGAGTAGATGAAGATGGTTTAGTAAATTATGCTGAGGTTTTAGGAGATGAGGAAATAACTAATGGGGATTTTGCTACAAATTTAGATTCTTGGAGTACAAGTTCTTGGTGGGTATGGAACGCATTAGGTGCGTATCACCCCTCAACAAATATACATAAACCTTTATACCAGCAATGTTGTGTTATAGGAAAAACTTATTTAATAACATTTGAATTAAATTGTGTAGGCGCAAGTTTAGCAAAGTTTTCATTAGGTTCAAGTACAGGTAGTACAACTCAAGTAATTGGCACTTCATTACCATCAGGAAGTTACAGTTATTTTGTAACAGCAGCAGCAGAATATATAATTTTTAATAGACAAAATACAGCAGAGTATTATGTAAACAACGTATCAGTAAAAGAAGCAGCAAGAGATAACGTACCTCGTATAGACTACACAGGAGGAGGTTGTCCACATATATTAGCAGAGCCTATGAGGACTAATTTAGTTACTTATAGTGAGGACTTCACAGATAGTAGTTGGACTAAATCAAGTGTTACAATTACACCAAATTCAATAATTTCACCTGATGGGAGTTTAAATGCATCTTTAATGACTATTAGTGGGGGGGTGTCTGACCAAAGAATATACAGTAATATTGCTTATAGTGGTACTAATACAGTTTCAATATTTGCGAAAGCATCAGGTTCAAATTGGCTGTCAATAAGAGTAGGAAATTCTGCAAATAAATGGTATGACTTGCAAAATGGCGTTTTAGGTGGTAGTACAATAACTAATGCTTATGTTGATGCAGATATACAAGACTTTGGTAATGGTTGGTATAGGTGTGTTTTAGTTTTTACTGATAATTTTAATACAAGCACAAGAATATATCCTGCCGAAGATAATCTTGATGTAACACATACAAGTGGTTCTGTTTACATTTGGGGATGTCAGGCAGAAACAACATCATCTTACGCTACATCATACATTCCAACATCAGGAAGTACAGTTACAAGAAACCAAGACATCTTCACAAGAGATGGTATAGGTAGTTTGATTAATAGTACAGAGGGGGTTTTGTTTGTTG
>JAAHTG010002129.1_pt1 | contig 11846 bp, 16 predicted proteins | sample 6116081 | NCBI WGS metagenome assembly JAAHTG01 (sample SAMN13939989, study PRJNA603662) | sponge metagenome | isolation source: marine sponge | host: Mycale hentscheli | place: New Zealand | collected 2005
CATTAATTACTTTAAAGTAATAGTTTTCATCCATTACTATAGTATTCCCTTGTATCTCTGTTTGTATCAAAATTTGATAATATCTTTCTGGTTCTAAACCGTTCATATAAACTTTAAAAAAGCTACCTGTTGGGTCACAACTGATTTGGGTAAATGCTTTATCAAACTCAACTACAAATTCATTAGTATCTAAATCTTTAATCGCATAATATGATGCAGATGGTAAAGCATAATTTAATGTATCTATAGATGATGTTTCAAAGGTACGAACTGGAAATTCAGGACGCACGTTTAATCTAAAATTATTTATACTTTCACTATAAAATACTCCTTGATTATTATCTAATGACATAAATACATCTGGTGTATCTATTACATTTAATTGTTCAATGTCAAAGGTTGATAATGTAGCTACTGCATTTGATGTGACACCTGATACTGCTGGTAAATTATTTAATGATGATGGTTCCCAAGTTAATACATCACCTGCTTTATATCCTGATCCTATTTCTTTAACAAAAATATCTACCATTGAAGAACTTTTAAATGTAGCTCCAAAAGTAGCACCAGTTCCTACTCCAGAATTTATATCAGGTGCAGGTAATGATTGTGTGTATGAACAAGATATTGAACTTGTTATTTCATTTGTTGGGTAAGAACCTGTTAATGTTCTTCCTTCTTCAAATGCTCCACTACTAGTACTATAAGAAAAATCTCTCCATTTTATTTCTAATTGTGGGGGATAAATTGTATTTGTATCAACTGAATAATAACTTAGTTGTGGTGTTACAGCACTTGATGTTGTAAATTCTATTTCATCACTCCATTTAAGAATAAATCCTTGATTTTGGATATCTGTTCTACCTGTATTGTTACCAGTTGAACCTGAATGCCATACTTTTAGGGCATTAGTTACATCCATATTTAAATCTTTGTCACTTCTTAAAGTAAAAGTTTGTGATGATGTTATATCTGAAATCCCTTCATATTCTCCTCCTACTACATTTGAACCTGTAAACCAAACAGCACCTCCTGTATTGTCACTACCACTCCAAGAAGCTGTAACTAAGGTTCCAAATGATGTAATTGGCCATTCTGTAGAACCTGAGTATGCCGAATATTTCCAACTTACACCTGTTCCGTTTATAATATTATCTAAATATTGTCCTGTTCCATTGTTCCAAGAACCTGATATAGGGTAAGCATATAAAGTTGAGTCTAAAGTTACATTAGTTGCTTTAGCAACATAACATCTTAAACTACCTGACCAGTTGTTCCAATTTGATTGAGTAATATTTGATATTGTTGTTAATACATTATCAATCTCTGATTGGTTAAATTTAATTAATGATCTAGCTACTCTAGAAACAGGGTTTGATTCTGTTACTTCGTTCTTAACATCTAAGATAGCGTCAAGCCCAGTATTCATATATCTATAAGCACTGTATATCGATGCGTCTTTTTCGGGAAATAATTTATATACTGCCATAATTAAAATAGTGTTACTACCCTACCTTTAATATCGGTATTTGGATATTTTAGTTCAAAAATACTTGGATCTAATGAAGGGAATATTGTACCATTTTGATTAGCACCATTCATATCATAGGCCCACTGCGAATATCCAGCTGAAACACCTGCTTTATTTGTAAAGTTTATCTGTTTTACTGTTTGTACACCATCAATAGCATCTAATAATACATAAAGATCTGGTGTTATAATAGGTTGGTTTAATTGCCAGTTATTTATATTAAAGTAGTTTTGTAATGCTACAATACACCTTTCTAATACTTCATTATTGTTAAAGTTAGGGTATGTAATAATTTCAAAATCAATACTAAAATTAATAATAAATGCATCTTTGATACTAATAGTATCTCCAATCATTCTATATTCGTTTAAATAAGCCTTTAAATTGTTTTTTAATGTAGCCGATGCTGTTGTTAATTTACCCGATAGATCATTGGTTAAAACATATATATCTAATGTAGTATTAGCATCATCAGCGTTTGGTTTTTGTGTAAGTGCTTTAGATATAACCCCATATTTAGGATCCATACTTAATGCTCTTACTAAATAGTCATCTTGAGTTACATTTCTTAATTGTGTAGAAAAGTTTGATATACTATTTTGTCTAATTTCTTCTATTGTATCACCATCTTGTCCTCCACTAGCAGCTATTGGGTTTGCTGCTGCTAAAGAATTAAATACATATTGTGCTGTATTTGCATTTAGATTAGCTTTGATAAATTGTATTGTTGAAGTATTTAAATTAGTTAATGTATTTGATGATACATTTGAGTTAATACCTCCACCTGTATAATATCTAATTGTAAGAGTAGTATTTGAAGGTGCTACACCATAAGTATTTGTAAATACAAAATTTGTTGGTGAATAAGCTGTTGTCATTTTATTTTGTAAGAAAGGTAAACCTAAACCTACATTCATAGGGTTTGGTACTATATCTTCTGTGGTTGATGTTGATGTTCCTGCTCCAAACTGTAATTGTAATTGATTTGAACTTAAAAATCTTGTTGCAAATCTATTTTGTACTTGTTTTGTTTGTAGTAAATAAGGTGCATCTGTATCTAAGTAAGTATTTGGATCGTTTGTATTTGTATTTTTTATACCATCAAATACTTGTTCTTGTCCTAAATAATCTACTTGATACCATCTATTGCCATCTGAGTCAAATACATCTAATATTCCAGCTATATTAGCTGCTGATATTGTTGTTGTTGCAAATTCTTGTGGCGCACCAAAAGATACAGTTTGTACATTTATATTACCTGAAAATGCTTTTCTTGTCTTTTTTAGTAAGTAATATGTAGGTAAGTTATTTGATACTTGAGCTACGGTTGTTATTGTTGGATCTGATGAACTTGATACTGTAAAATCTATAGGTTCTTCAATTGTAAATGTTTGACTACCACCATTATTTGAAATTGTTGTATTTGCATTTACATATACAGCATAATCAAAATCAGGTACTGTTTCACCATTTACTACTTTTGAAGGTATTTGTTGATAAAAATCAATTACCGTTGTAGCTAAACCTGTTACTTTAGGAGTGTAGCCATACATATAAGCTAAATCAAATATGTTACTTGTTTCTCTAGCATACTGTAGGAAGTTTTCTTGTATTTGATTATCTAAATAAAATGAAAGAACATCACCAACATAAGCGGCTTGTTCTATAAACATCATACCTGGGGATGTTTCTGTAAAATCAGTATATGTAGTAGGAAAATACGTTTGAGAATAGTTAATCAGTTGATTTCTATACTCAGCAAAATCCTTATTAATATATTGTATGTCTCTTTTAATTGCCATTAGTTAAAAGTTAAAGTTAGTTCATCTTCTATACCAGTATTTACTACTGAATAATATACTTGAACTGTGATTTCATTTGAATCTGGGTTTTCTAATACTGCCAGTTCTTGAAGATCTACGTTTGGAAAAAACTGTTTTATTTTTTCTCCAACATCATCCTTTAGATATTCTAATGTGTTATTCGATATTTGTTCAAATATAAATGATCTTAAACCACCACCAAAAGAAGGATTTCCTGGTCTTTCGCCTGGGTTGGTTAAGAAATAATTTATTAAATTGTTTTTTATGGATTGTGCAGTAGTATAATTTGGAATAAACACAGCCCCTCCATCTAATGGAAGGTCTACACCTATACCAACTCGTGGTCTAGTGTCATTAGGAAATTTTTGTACTGCTCCAAATGCCATAATTATCCTTTACTATTCATTAATCCCATAATTTGATCCATACTAACATTTCCTTGTGGTAAACTACCATTTGGTGATGTTGTATCAACACCTGATACTTGTAATGGTACATCTGCTGAAGTAGCATTTAAAGTGCCATTAGCTCCAGGTCTCATTCCATCTAAAACATTCATCATGTTTTCTCTTAATTTTAATTTATCAGATTCTGGTAAAGGTTTTGCTTCAATTGCTTTTTCCATTATAGGAGCGCTAGTTGAATTCCTGGGTGTTTTTATTGCTTCTAGTAAAATATCTTTCATCTCCTCCTGAATTGCTTCTTTTACGGCTGATTTTACTATGCTTTTTAATTGTGTTAACTTCATGTCAAAAAATTTAATTTATTATAAATATTGGTTTAGTTTGCTTTTAAATTATTTTGTTTAATATAGAACACTAGTTCGTCAATTAATATTTGATCATCTGCGGCAAACGATTTTTCTCCTTTTAAGATTACTATTCCTCGTGAATCTTTAGCTACAGCATAACGTTGATATAAATCCCCTTCACCATAGTTTTGAGCATTTTCTGTATCAGCAACTACTGATAATTCAAAACCATTTACAAATTTTTCAGGTACTTCACCTTGAGATTCTTGTTGTTGTTGTATAGCTAATAATTCAGCATTAATTTCTTCCATTTCAAGATTTCCATCTGAACATTCCCCTATTAATAGATCAATTGTTTTTAAGTATCTTAATATTATAAATAAACATATAATTAATATTATTAATCCTATTATAGTTGATTTTCTTATATCTTTAAAATCTTCTGCAAAGTCCTTTAATAAATCTTGAACCTTTTGTAATTTACCTACTATAGAATAACTTGCAAACTGTAAAGGTATAGGTAATTTACTAATTGCTTTTTCTATAATAGCAAAGTTTTTAGTTAATATTAAAAATGCTGCCGCTAAAGCAGTATTTGCTATAATTACAGCATATATATTATTTAATTGTCTTACTATTGAGTTTCTTCTTTTAATACATTGTTTTAAAATAGCATTATTAGGACATTTAGCTTTATCTTTTTGTGCAATTTTAGCAATTCCAAAATTAATTAATAAACCAATAGCAAGTGGTAATAGTTTTTGTTGTGCTATTGTAGCAAATCCTAATATTTGTTGTTTAACGTTATTTATTATCCTTTCAACTGGTTCTAATAGCTTATCAATTTGTTCATCTATTAATTTATTTATTTCATCAACAACTTGTTGTTTTTCTTCTTTAGATAAAGCTTGTATATTGATTAATGCCTTTGGTGGTAATTCTTCTTTTACTACATGATCTCCTTTTATCATTTGTTGAACCCATGGTGTATAATTAGGGTTATTATCTTCACCTACATTATATAATAAAAAGGGTCTTAATGGAATTACAGGATAATCAGGATCGCCTATAACAGGTATACCAAATTTTATTTCAAACTCACCATTAACATCTGTTTTGATTTCTTTTGGTGCATCTGGATCTGGAACATATGATATTCTTTCTATTGTTTTAAAATTGCTAAACCTAAAATCTTTAGATTGAAATTCTAATTCTTCACCTTCTTCAAGTTTTTCTTCTGCTTTATCTTGCCTTTTTTCTTGTCTATCATCAAATTTATCTTTACGTTCTAATAATCGATTATATCTTTTTTCTGATAATTGTTCTTGTATTCCATCTTTATTAGTAGCAAAGTATTGTTTTTTAATTACAGTATCACCATTTTCATCTTTTTCAACCATTATAGGATATAGTAACAATTGAGGGTCTACTAATATACCTTTTAAGTTATCTTTTGTTTGTTTATCATACAATCTACCCTTTACAGTAAAAACTTCAATTCTAATAGATTGAATAATTTTTTTAATTTTTAAAGCATTATCTTTTTGTTGGCCTACATCATCTCCAGTAGCCCCACCTAAACTTACTCCTAGATTTTTTTCTATAAGTGCTTTACCTTTTTCAGTTTGTAAAAAGGATTTAGCTGCGTCTAATATAGTATCTAATTCACCTGCCATATTATAATGCTTTTACTTTTTTAGATAAAAATTTATTAATATCATTTTGTATAGCTTGGATTTGAGGTTTTATCATAGTTGCTTTTGCTGCTGTAGCTTGAATTTGAGGTTCAGCTGATAATGAAGAGCATAATGTTTCTACATTTTTTAATAAGCTAGAAAATGCATTCATAAAAGTATCACCTAATACTAATGATTCATTAGCGTCAGTTCCTCCTAGGTTAACATACCCATTTGGAGTACTTACGTTAAAATTATTTTCTTTTGATCTAAATCCTATATCATTGTTTGATTCAACTATAAATGATTTTTGAGTTGTCATTATAATACTATCTGCCTTAGAATTAAATAATAATCTATCCCCATTTAGTATTACTTGTGAACCACTATATTGTCTAGGGTCTTTTGGTGAAGTACTAATAATATTATTTAAAGGAGTAGTTGCTGATTCTCCAATTTTTAAGTTTAATGTTGCAATTTCTAAAGGTATTCTTTGGGTTGAAGTTAAATAAATAGATGTTGGATCATCATTAATACTTTCAACTATTGGAACCCATGATTCATTACTCCCAGTTATTTCAGGTTGACCATTTTTTAATATAGTAATAGGACTTCCACTATCTCCTATCGAAGACCAATTATTTACTATATCACCATTTGTTTTTGCCGTACTACCTAATCTAAATGAATTACCAAATCTACCTTCCATGATATTATCACCTGCAAAAGGTAAAACTGGTTTAACATTTCCATTTTCTACAAATTGACCTCCACTTTGACCATTAAGATCAAGTTCAAATGCTTCATTGCTTTCTTTATTAGTAGCACCTGCTTCAATACTATTATAAGATTTAGTTTGTGAGGGTGAATTAGTATCTACTAAATAAGAAGGGTAACCATTTTGTTCAGGATGGTTCCAAATACCAATTGGGTTTAAATAAAAATATTCATAATTACCTGATGTTCCTGGATTTTGGGTTGATGGTAATTTGAATAATAAAACTAATTCATTTACTAATGGAAAGTTTTTAAATTGAGGAAATAATGGTTTTGCTACATTTGAAGGATCATCATTATTTGCTATGGGTTGATCTAAAATTTCATATTTTATTGTTCCTATAGCCCCAAACCCTCCAGTTGTTTTAAATAATTTTGAATTTGTATTCAAAGAAATATCAATAACTCTAGCTACTACTAAATTATCTTTTAAGTCGTTAATAGCAACGCTAGAATCATTTGAACCCCCTGTAAGGGCTCTATTTAAATAAGCTAAACCTGTTACAGACATTATTCCTCTTTACTTTTTTTAAAATCAGAATTTAGTTTATCCAATTCAGCCATTAATTCTTCTTTTTCAGCATCAGTTATTCCTAATGAATCTTCACTACTGCTATTATTTATAGCACGTTGAATGATAGTAGCCATTTTAATTAATTGCTCATCATTACGAATACCTATCTCCATATATTCTTTAATAAGAGGTACTATGAGAGTAGCGTCACCTATATCATTAATTAATGGTTTTAATTCTGAGATTAAACCTGAAATTTGTGTTTCTTTCTTTTTTTGGTTGTCGTAAATCTCACTTAGTATATCCGAAAACTTTTTTTTCTTAAATACAATGTTGTCTAGTGATCCCATAATGTTTTTATTATAAATATGGATATAGAATAAGTTTAAAACTTACACCAACCGTTTTCTAGATAAAAAATATATTGACTTTTGAAAATATCGTGAAGCTTATCAGCTATTTTAGTTATTTTAGGAGTTTTAACATCAATTATTTCACGAATGTATATATACAATGCTTTTTTATTAAATACTTCTATAGTTTCTCTTTTTCTAAACAATTCAAGTATAGCATCTGCTATTTGAGCATCATTTTTCTTTGGAAATAATTCAAATATATTTTCTGTAGTATAGGCAATAAATAGTTCTATGTATTTACTTAAATCATTTTGTGCAACATCATCCCCCATGCTATAAGTGTGGGTTGATTTTTCACCCATTAATACATCAACTTCTACTTTTTTGATTTTTTTATTATAATTTTTAGTATTATATAATATTAACCATCTTTTAACAATAGTACCAAAATAAGAATATGCTTTTGCTCCTCGAGTTGGGTCAAATAAATGTATTTTAGATAATAAAAATGTAATTATTTCATGTTGGAGGTGTTCTAAATTTTCAACCTCGGTATGATAAAACTTAAAGGTATGAATTATATTTTGTGTTAACTTAAAAAACGCGTAATGAATTTCGCGCTCGTAAATTTTTGATCTTATTTCTGAGTCTGACGTATTATTGTAAAGTACAATAGCGTCCTCCGTTTGTTGAGTAAAATAATTTTTACTCTTTTTTCTTCTTTTTCTTACCATTAGTTGATTTTAAACCTTGATATACCATCTTGTATTACCTTTATTTGTTCAAAAAACCAACCTATTTCATCATCACTTTTAAACATACCTTTTTCATCAATTTTTTTAAGGCGTTCATCTGTGAATTCAATTTGTTTATTAAATTCTGTTATATAATCATTATACTGTGCAATAATGTCTTCTTGTTTTTCTGCTTTACGTAATAAATTCCACGTAGTATACAAAAAAACTAAAACTAAAATACTTAATATTATTATTGCTATTTCCATTATAAACTATCTAACATATTCTTTAACCCGGGACTAGAAACTGTATTTAGTGCCTTAGATTTAGAACTTGATTTCTTATTCGACGACAATGTAAATGCCTTCTTTGGTGCCTCCACGCTATTTTTAGAAAATTTTGGAAGCCATTCAATTTCAAACTCAATTCTCGCGGCCATCATATCAGCTTGGTGCAAAATAAATGGTAAAGATGTACGAGGTTTAGTTTCTGGCATGAATGATTTTAAATATTTTTCATTAGCAGGATCATATAATCCATCATGTGTTTGAATAGCTATCATTTCATTAAACGTATATTTAATATCATGCGCTTGTAATAAATATAATCCTCTATCCGGTACGGCCGAAAATGGAATTTTTTTATTGTGCATATACTCTTCACCTAATTTATCACGTCTCCATTGATCAGTCTGAGGGATATAGGATTCATGTTCTTCATCACCTATTTTTCCTAAATCGTGGTTAATAGCCGAAAATACTAATTCTTCTTGTGTAAACGTAGTCATATCACATCCAAAACCTTCCCAAACAGCAGACATTGATAATGCTGCTTTAACTACTCGGTTAACATGATCAACATACCCTCCTGGAAATGCTGAATGGTATTCTTTTTTATGTGATGCTGGCATTAGAATTATTCGTTCTTCATATTTTTTGTAGAAGTCGAGTAATTTCTTCTTACGATCGCCTGTAATGTATTGTTCAATATTACTATTAAACTCTACCCAATTTGATTGAATTTGTTCTGCTGTCAATGTCATAACTTTTATTTATTTATTATTAATGTAACGTTTAATCCCTTTACCCCCTGGTGCCTTTGTTTCAATTCCCATTTTTTCAAAACCCCTGTACGTCCAAGGTAATGGAGCTCTTTTAGATAGGCACGGGACCTTCAATATCTTTTTTAAATGTTTTTATTTCCATTAAAAATGCACACTTTTCATATTCTTCTTCTTTTTCAAAATATTGAACTGCTTGAGTAAGTGAGGAAATAAGTTCTTTTGTTTTAAAATCCATTATGGCCTCTAAATGATTACTATCTTTTAAATCAATTTTACTAATATAATAATACGCTCGGTTAAAAACCGTGTATTCAGATGCAGATTTAGTATCCTCAACGTTATAGTTTGGTGATTCTGCTTTTAAAAATTTTTCTAGTTTTTGGTGGAATACTTGATGATTAATTATTAATTTAGTAAACATACCTAATTTTGTAAAGGGCACATCTAAAATACCATCAGGTACATTAGTTACCTGTTTAGCATTTTCTTCATTTCCAAATAAATTAAATATTTTATTTTTATCTATCATCTTTTTCCTCCATGATATGCTACTGCATGTCCTTCAGTTATTAATAAATCATTTAAATTTTGATCCCCAAAAAATATATTTCCTAAACATCTACCATATTTTCCAACTCCTTGGGAATGTAATATAAAACTATTATTGTGTTTTTTAAACATTTCAACTACAAAACTTTTTGCAGCTAATCCTCTTTCTTTTTCTTCTAAATCTCTAGTACGTGATTCTGGTGTATTAATACCAACTAATCTTATCCTAATAAACTTCCAGGTATCAAAACCCAAATCAACTGTAGCATCAACGGTATCACCATCAACTACTCTATCTAACTTTGCGTTGTAAATATACATAATCGTTTTGATTATACATATTAATTACTCGCTTTCCTGATCCCTAAGTTTTTGAATATATTGTGCTTTTTGAATCTGTTTACGTCTAGTTACTGATGGTTTAGTGTATTCTTGTCTATCTCTTACCTGTTTTAACACACCAGTATCTCTAAATTTACGTTTTAAACGTTTTAAAGCACTTTCTATTTTTTCACCTTTTTTTATTTTAATTTTAAGCATCGAATTTTTTTAAGTCCAACTCTATTTTTTCTTTTATTGCTTCTAATTGACGGTGTTCTTCAACAATGTTTAATTGGTTTGGATTTGCTGGGTGGAATCTCCAGTAATCCTCCATTATTGTTGATACTGCTACTAAATCATTAATTAAATTTGATTTGTCTTGATCTAATTTTTGTTGTTCTTCATTACTTATTGCCATAGTTTTTCTATTTAAATTTATTCCCTATTGATTTTATTATTGATTTTGCTTCTTCCAAATTTATTTGAAAAAATTCTCTTTGGTTATTAACGCGATAACTTTTTAATGCATGATGTACTTCGCCTTCTAATAGTTCGCCGTTAAAACAACGGTATGCCCATGCTACTTTGTATGGAAGTGGCACACCTGTTGCGTTAGAAATTTGTTTAGCTCGCTCATCTGGAGTTAACTTTGTATATCCTATTTTTAATAATCCTGGGGCTGCTTCACTTTCTAAAACATAAACCCATTGATCACCTTTACCCTTTTTATTATAAATTCCTCTTTTTTTTGCGGTATAATATGTAACATGCTCCCAACCATCTTTTCCTGGGGTTAATGTAAAATAAGAGGCTGATGATACTTCTGTATTACCATAATTTTCTTTTAATGGTATAAGATTTTTAGCTTCTTGTATTGATATTTTTTCCATATTAACCTATTTGTTCAAATCCTTTTACTTCACCTAATGCAAAGTTAGCAATATAATCTGTTATATTATCTGTTTCTACTTCTGTAACACTCAAGTGAATAGAAGTTCCTTTACAACTTTGTTTTCTAGTTAGGTATTCAATTTTATATTTTTTCATTATTCTATTATAATATTAAATTCGTGTTCTTGTATAATTCTTTCATTTTCATATTCGCTAGCAAACATAGCTTTAGTCATTACTTTTAGTGTATCTCCCACCATAGTATTGTTTAAATAAAACTGTTGACGCGGGTTATAATTATATTTACTATAAGTGCCTAATAATGTTTTAGCATAAGGACATTCCCAACAAAAATTCTTTTGAATTTGATATCCTGCTATATTTAATGGAGGTTGTATTTGAGCTATATCAGTTAATGTGTAAGTTTGATTACCAATAGGAATTAAATTATTCCAATCACCATTACTAAACCAACTTAATACTGAATATATTGGTACTTGAAACGAAATTGAATCAAATGCTATCCAATAATCTGAATCGTATGCTACTTCAACTAATGGAACACCATTAACTTCATAATATTCATCTAATTCATCAAGTTGACCCATAATAGTAAAATATTTAGGGCCATAATATTCAATATGCCAATAACCATTTTCATCTTGGTAAACACCAGGTGAAACTTGTGGATCTATTTGAAAAAATGAATCACAGTTGCCATCTACACATGGGTAGGGTTTGATAAGCTCCTCTGGGCTACATGCCCAAAGGAAACTTATTAAAATTAAGTATGCTATCTTTCTCATTATGCATTAACATATTGAAGTGCAACATCAAACATCTTACTATTCAAATCC
>JAAHTG010002130.1_pt1 | contig 11843 bp, 14 predicted proteins | sample 6116081 | NCBI WGS metagenome assembly JAAHTG01 (sample SAMN13939989, study PRJNA603662) | sponge metagenome | isolation source: marine sponge | host: Mycale hentscheli | place: New Zealand | collected 2005
TTATATTTCTAAATTTGGTTGAGTGGAGAAGACAATGAAAAAAAATAAAATAATTTCATGTCTTTTAATAAAAACAAAACAGCTTTATTTGGTGAAATATCAGCAACTAAAGCCTTGTTTGATAATTTCCCCGAATTAAATAAAACCATTAATAGTTATGAATCGGTAAAATCTAAATCTGGCAATCTAATACCTTTGTTTTTAGACCTACTACAAGAATTAATAGGGGCTGTAATAGAAGAAAAGTTTAAAGAATTTATAAAGAAATCTGACAACATAGAACTTAGAATTAAAGATGTTATCATTAAACAGATAATGAAAAAAGTTAAAGAAAGTAATTTTAAACTTTCTGACATAGAAAACCCAATAATAAAAACTAACATAAAAAATATAGATGTAGATGGTACTTTAAAAATGGACCCTAATACTGATATAGGTAAGTTTTATTATGGTAAAGCAGCTCCACAAGCTCCGGGATTACCAAACGACCCCTCAGTACAAGTTTCATTAGAGCCAGGTGGTGATTTTCAAAAATTTTTATTTGAGACAAAACAAACAGGTTCGGGGAATTGGAAAGATATTTTAAATGTGTCGTGGGAAGAAGATGATTTAAAAGTTAATATAGACCCACAAACATTATTAGGAGATAGTTTTGAAAAATTTTTAAGAACCTTTTTAGATAGTATAAAAATATTAGATTTAGGTAAAATTGTTGGTGATATTTTAGATATGTGTTTCGGCACAATTTCTTCGCTTACTGATGCGGGTAGAGAATGGTTAGAAAATAAATTTAAATTAAAAGAGCTTTGTGATAAAGTTATTGACGCTGAAGGAAAATCTAATAATAATTTAAACCCAGTAATATATGATAATAGTTTTTTTGTTTTTTCACAAAAAGAAAAAGACAATATTAGGTACTTAACTGATAATACAACTAATGGTGGTAATTTAGCTGACTTAGGTTGTGGGACAGCTTATACGAGTGTTGGTATAGATGATTTTGAAAAAACCTTTGACCTTTTACAAAATGTAAAACCTTCTTTAGTTAAAGAAACATTAACACAATCAATTAATGAGTTAATGGGTAAATCTGTGGCAGGGGTAGAAGAAGAAGACCGGGAATCGGTGTTAGCTAATTTATTCACACAAATATGGGAATACCTAACATCAACTATTATGAGTCAAACAGTTAAACCATGGAATGTTATGTTACAACAAATGGGTGAAGCTATTTTAGATACCGCGGGTGTAGACCCTAGTGAACCTATTGGTGCACCAGGTATCGATATTGACAACTCAAGTTTAGAAAAAAGTAGTGTAGAAGATGATTTCGTAAAATTTCAAAGTCTAAATGTCTGTTTAATAAAAGAAATTCAATCAATAGTAATTGAATATCTATTTGATATAGTAAAAGCCGAAATTATAAAATTAGTTGCAATTAAAGTAGCTCAAATACAAGCAGACCAATACAAAAATTATAAAGAACAGATTGATAGTGCTAGAGAAATATTAAAAACTGTTAACAATATATTTTCTTTAATAAATAACTTAGGGGGGTAAAAAAATAAAATTATGTCAAAACAAAAAATTAATAAAAATTCTACTGAAAACTCTGGTATCGACTTCACAAAAGTTAAAGATGTTATTGGGGCTCTTGTTTCCCTATTTAAGATACCTTCCCTACCAGCTCCACCTGTGAGTAAAACAACAGCGATAAGTGCTACATTAAGACCAGGTTTATCCTCTTCTAAAATAGCCGGTGAAATTGTAAAAAGACAATCTGAAGCTGGTGCAATAATAGGTACTAATGATGATGGTAGTGAAAATATTGCAGAAAAAATGGAAAGAATACGGGTGGAAGAGATTGTTAGTGCTATAATTACTGACGCTAGGGTAACAATTATAAATTTACCTGGACAATCAATAACAGCTAGTGGCGTAACTCCACCAGGTGGTGGTCCTGTACAAGTTGTTGGTACAACTTTAACAACTAGTAATGGTTACGGTGTTTTAAGTTAATAAAGATGGGTAAAAAAAAAGAAATAAGAAATTTAAGTAATTCAGATTTAGAATTAATTAAAAAAGAAAAAAGAGATGAATTTGAGTCTATTAGATTAAAAATAGTTAAAATGTATGATTACTGGGAATCCATTGAAAGGGATTATTTAGACATAAACGAAGAAATTAATAAAAGAAATGGACAGTAGAAGTAAAATACCTAATTTTCAAAAATTAGATAGTATAACTCAGAGTTCACTACCACATAGTAGTGGTATATATTTCGGTAGAGTTGTTTCTATTGATGATGAATATGGTTTAAATGAAGGTTTAATCAAAATCAACATACCTATCTTTGACCTAGGAAACAAACCTTTTTGTAAAGACCTAGAACCTAATAGTCTACAAACTTCTGTCGTAAAACTTAATAGAAAACAAGGTAATGGTACTATTGATACACCTGGACTTAACCTTACATCAGATATTACCGACCAAACTAAAGTTAGTCAATTAACAAAAAGAAAGTTAAGTTCACCAGTACCAGAAATAACAAGTAACCCTTGTACTGAAGTTCCATATGCTGCACCACTTTTACCTAAAAACTTACAAGTTATGCCTAAGGTTGGTGAGATGTGTATTGTATTAATAGAGGACATAAAAATGCCTCAATTAAATAGGTATTGGATTGGTCCTTTAATGTCTGATAAGTCTAAAATGTCTTTTGAGGATTCAGAATCAGGAGGTGATTTATTAAATACTAATGTTATACCTAAAACTATTAAAAAAAATAGTAAAGAAAGTAATGATTTAGCTAAAAGAGGGGGTTTTACTGGTGGTTTCCCAGAAAAATTAGACGTTTCTGTTATGGGTAGAAATAACGCTGACATCGTGTTACCCACAAGAAGGGAAGGTCTTGATAGACTAAATTCAGGAGGAGAGGTATTACTAAGGGCTGGTAAATTTAATTTTAGTGATGGCCCAAGTGAACTAACTTTAAATAAAAAAAACCCTGGTTTTTTAAGAATAAAAGTACAAGAAAATCTAAGAGACCCAAAAGAGTCTACAACACACTCTATGTTGTATTCGGATTATATTTCTTTAGTTTCTTATAAAAATAGTGATGGTTCTGCTGGGTTACCAAGAATTAAGAAAATAAACCCTTTATTAGAAAAAGATACTGATTTACTTAATTTTCATAATGCTTTATCACCTTTAGTTAGGGGTGATGTATTGGTAAAATTTTTAAGACTTTTGGTTGATTACGTTAAAAACCATAATCACCCATATCCCAAACTACCATCTACAAATGCAAATTCTAAACCTGAAATAGAGAAGTTTGATTTAATTTCTTTATTATCACCACACATTAGAATTAATTAAGATATTTATAGTAAAAGATTACATGAATGCTTACAGAACATATTTTAATAAGGACACAGTAATAGTTAGAGACTCTTGTGTAAACACAGGTAGAAACCCTATTGCTGAGGTTTTTCACGGTGGTTCATTAGACGTAGACAAACTAACTTATTCAAGATACTTATTCAACATAGATTTAACTGGCGTTAAAGATAAACTAGATAGTAAACAGTTTTTTATTAACGACATATCACACCAAATAAAGATAACAAACACATCTTGTTTCGATAAAGAAACTTATTGTAAAACTGTGGCCAGCTCTTGTGGAGATGTCAAAAGAGCTACAGCTTTCGATTTAATTGTTTTTGAAATACCTGAAGAATGGGATGAGGGTAATGGTTATGATTATACTACAACAAAAGCTGTAACTTGTGATTCAGCAGACAAAAGTTATTGCGAAGGTGCTGCTAATTGGGAAGACAGACAGACATCACAGTCTTGGTCACAATTAGGTGTTTATACAGACCCAACTATGTGGTACTCAGGTTCAACAAGTGGTTATACTGGTTCAACGATAAATTTGGTTAAAGGTACACAACATTTTGACCATGGTGATGAAAATTTATGTATCGATGTTACTGATTACGTTAATGAATTAATTCTTAGTGGTAAAACACAAGCGAATATAGGTGTTGCCTTTCAAACCGCACAAGAAAAGGCACCTTTAGAGGATGTTTGTTACGTTGGTTTCTTCACAAAAGACACTCAGACTGTATATGAACCCTTTATGGAGACTTTGTACGATGATACCATAAAAGATGACAGAGACAACTTTATAATTAATAAGAGCAATAATTTATGTCTTTATGTTAATGCTGGTGGTGAAAGAGTTAATGCTAATATTTCAGGTGTAACAATATATGACCATGAAGAAAGTGTTTTTCAAACAATACCACCGTCAGGTATAACACAAGTAACAACTGGTGTTTACTGTGTATCCGTAAATGTACCAAAAACAAATGAATATTGTGGTAATATACAATTTACCGATATTTGGAGTGGAATTACTATAGATGGTAATGTTTTGGGTAATGCGGAACTAGATTTTATAGTTAAAGAGGAAAATGATTATTATAATATAGGTTCTAACAATAGTGCGGGAGCCTTTGGTTTAGGTGTTGGTGATTCAAACAATAGGTCTATCTTTGACTATGAATTTGCCTTTACGGGTATTAAAAGAAGGGAAAAAATTAAACGTGGTGATACTAGAAGGGTAGATGTTATAGCTAGATTACCGTTCACGTATGACCAGTCACAAGTAATAGATAAAATATACTATAGAATTTACATTAAAGAAGGTGAGACACAAATAGAGTATGTTGAATGGAATGAAGTTAGTAAGACCCCAGACGGAAACTTCTTTTTAGTAGATACTTCTTGGTTTATACCTAATGATTATTATTTAGAAATAAAATTAGAGTCAGGGAATCAGATAAGAACATATGACGATACAATACTTTTTGAAATAGTATCTGAAAAAGATTGGTGTTAGAGGTTTAAAATAAAGTTGTGAATATTATTTGTTCCACCCTTTAGATTTTCTATTAATGGAATTTAACGCCTGTTTTAAATCATTACCACTCAGTTCACTCTTAACCACATCAACTAAATCTTTACCAAACTTAGACTTAAATATTTTTAAAACCGACTGTTTAAATTTATGATTTTTACTCATCTTACGTAAACTCATGAGTAAACGGTCTTCATCAGTACCCAAACCTTTCATAGATTTACCGATTAAAGAAGCTACAATCTCAGCGTTTTTTTCACCAGTAGATGGAATTTGTTTAATATCATCTAATTCCATATCTTTACATTTGTTCCAAGCTTTAGACCAACCTGTAAAATATTCTTTAAACTCATTTTTAATACTCTTCAATATACCCGCACCATTCTCATCTAACTCATACTCCTCTTCTTTATCATCAATCTCCCTAGACTTTCCAACAGCTGATTTAGTTTTTGATGCTGCACTATAAGCGGAAAAAGCTTTGGAACCTATAATTTTTGCTGTTCCTGTAGCTCCCGCTTTAGTTAATAATGTGGTAAACGGTAAGATAAGTGGTGATAAACTAGCTGTACTAACGGCTGTACCACCTTTTACAGCTAGAAAAGCTATAACAGCGGGACCCACTTTTATTAAATAAAAAATAACTAATGATATTAGGATAGATACATAAACTTTTTTAGCCAACATCATCATACAGTCTTTTTGTTCTTGGGTTGGTTTTAATGTTTTAAATTTAATCATAGCAAAAAATCTAGCAAATGATTTATAATGGAAAATTTCTAACATCCACTTTAACCATTCATAAGCCTTCTTACCTGCATCTTTCACCCAATCAGCACCCTTTTTCACACTTTCAGGGGCGTATTGATTAAATTTATTTGAGAAGTACTCTACTACAGATTCAATTTTTGATTTTAACCAATCTATAATTTTACCACCCTTTTCACCAACAGTCATAGCGTCTTTAACATCACCCATTATACTCAAAAAACCACCTTCCGTTAATAAACCATCAGGTGTTTTGAAAATCTCTTTTATTTGAGTATAGTACTCAAGGTTTAATTTAATGTTTTCACTAACACCATCATAATAATTGGATTCATTAATAACAACCCCTTCATTTGATTTCAATACCATTTCAATGATACTATTTTTTTCTTCAATGGTTAATGATACTATTTTTTTACTTAGGTTAGATTTATTTCTATTAATAAATTCTCTCTCTAACCTTAAGTTAGATTCCATAATATTTCTTCCCTTATCAAACCTTCTCATAGTAATTATTTTTGTAACCAATAAATAGTACCGTCAGTACCAATACCAAATTCATGAGGGTGTTGTTTCATATAAGACTCAGCGTAAGACTTGAACAATCCATCAGCATCTTCTACTGAAGTACCGTAAGCTAATTTAACTTTATTAGTTTCTTTATTTATCTCTAAACCTAATTTAGCTAAGTCCCTAGTTTCTGTTTTAGTCACTTGGTCTTTTAAAGCTTTTTCGTAATACTCAGTCCTATCATTTCTATCTTGTGCCGCTTGTTGGTCCATTTGGTATAATTTCATACCACCACCTAATAAGGTGACAGCTATTAGACCTTTAGCTATCCAATCCTTGATACCCTCATCTAAATTCTGTATTTCTTCTTCGGTTAAGAAATGTTTTGTTTTTAAAACATGGTTTAACTCTAATCTTTGATTAGCTTCTTGTATAATTCTTGATTTATCTTGTCTTCTCATATTCATTTTTTTTATTTACAAAGTCGTGTAGCTATCTTATGTTGATATGTATTTACTAAGTCCTTATCGGTACCTAAGTTTTTCATTTCTTTTTTTAAGTCAACTAATAACTTTTCTATATTATCATGGTCTTCTTTGGACACATGAGACTTATTAATTAAGTTAACTAAGTCTTCATAACTTTCAGCACTAAAGTCATCACATATATTATGTTCTTTAGTATTGGAGTTCGCTAAATCAGTTTGTTTGTCTGACTCTTCCTTTAATATCCTACGTATTAAGTTTTTCATTTTTATTGACCAGGTGACTGAATATTTTGTAAATCTACTGTATAGAAATCAGAAGCACTCATCCCAGCATTTTTATATTGTTTAGCTTTTACTTGTTTCCAATTTTTGTTATTAAACTTCTTTCCTTTATCTAATTTCTTTAGTTCTTTATGTATTTCAGGACTAATAGATTTTGTTTTATCTTTTGACCATAAGTAATTCCCAATATTACCTTTTTTAGTAATCTGTGACCAATCAGCACCAGCCCAAGGTTTAACATCTTTGTTAACAACTGTTTTAACTGGGTCACCTGGATTGCTATATTCCTGTCCATAACCATCATAACCCATATCAACAGTTTTCGCGTCTTGATATTGTTTATATACAGTACTATCTTGCCCTAAGTTGTTTACCCATGTTTCTACAGAATACACATTGTGAGTCCCTACTTCTCTTTTATTTTTTAAATCTTGGTCAAATTGAGGGTTTTCTACGTAATCACCCATCAATGTACTATACACACTTCTATCGTTTTCAAAACTATCTTGTTTGTCTAAAAACCAAGTACTATTAGTAACATCTTTTTTAAGTTGTGCTTTCTGTGCTTGTGCCATATTAGGTGAACCTAAGATAGCTGCTAAAACACCAAAAGTCATAGCTCCTTTCTTAAGAGCTGAATTAAATTTTTCTCTCATTTTAGAAAAATTACCTTCCGTTATAACTTCACCCTCACCAAGAAGTTCTCCTTCAACTATGGAGGAGATAATATCAACTTCTTTTTTAGATAATTTAGGGGTTTTATTTTTTTTATTTTCTTTTAAAAATCCTTTAGACTCTAAGTGTTTTTTTTCTAATCTTCTATTAGCTTCTTCAATAACTAATCTTTTATCAAATCTTCTCATTTTATTTTATTTTATTTTATTTTAGTAAGAATAATTACGACCTTCTTCTCTAGCATTATCTTTCATATAGTTTTGATACTGACGTTGTTTTTCTTTCCGTTTCTTAGCTTCAGCCACCTCCTTATCTTTATTCGCTATTTGATAGTCATTGATTTTACTTTTCATTTTGGATACCTTAGTAATAAATTTACCAAAATCCTCAGAAAACTTATCTATTTCACTGTGATAACCATCAGAACCAGATACTGCGTTAGCGATACTGTCTTTAAATTCCATTTTTAAATCCTCTAAAGCTCTTTCTAGTCTATCTACAGCTGGGTAAGCTGGATGTTTAGTTACAGTAGTTTTTTTAACTTCTTTTTCTTCATCTTCTTTTATAAGACCTAAGATTCTTTTATTAGCCTCATTCATATTGTTTTTTCTATCACGTCTTCTCATAGTATACTTTTTATATAAATATCTTGTTAAATTAAAAAAATTAAACTATATTTGAGTTGTGAAAGAATTAACCAAGTATAAATTAATATTATCTACATTACCTTCATTGTTTTTTATGGTGACTATGTTTTTTGGGGGGAATAAGTTTGATTTTTATATTTACTTAATTGTTGGTATAGTATTCCCTATTATATATTGGTTTGTTATTCAATACTCTTTAAACCAATACGGAAAAGAATTAGATAAAAACAGAAAAAAAAATAACAAATAATTTGTTAGTTAGAAAAAAATAACTATATTTGTATTGTTAATGATTAAATAATAAAAAAACTTTTAAAAAGATATGGCAAAAATTAAAGACTTAAAATCTCAAAACCCAACTTACTTAATAGACGTTATCGGTGTTTTATCACAGATGGACCCAACCAAAACAAACAAGTATTTACCATTTATGATTAAATGTACTGCTGATTGGGTTGAATGGATTAACAACGAGTTGAAAAACGAAACTTTTAAAGAAATGTTTGAGGTTATCCAAGACTTTGAAGACCTATCTCAACGAAATCTATTGGAGAACAAAGATATCTACTCTTACGAGTCTAACCAAGATATCATTGAATCTGTCAAGACAGCTAAAGAAAAAATTACACGTTCTGAGGTTAAGAAAAAAGAAACCGAAGTACTTTTTGAAGACAACCGTTGGTTGGTTGTTTTCCCTCTAAGTGTCCGTAGTTCAAACCTTTATGGTAAAGGAACAAAGTGGTGTGTCTCTAGTGAAGACAACAATTACGGTAAGTATTACAAACAATACACCGAAAATGGTTCACTAGTTTTCGTAATCGACAAGAAAGCGAAAGAATCTGAATATCGAACCAATGAATTAGCTAAAGTAGCTTTTCATAACGATAGAAAGAAAAATGATGGCATTACTTTGTGGGACATCAAGGACAAACAAATGGGTGTAGGAAACGCCATGAAAGTTTACAGTATGTTGGGTGGCGACATAATGGAAATCATTAACGAAAGACTAGAAAATGGTCCTACAAACAAAGAGGAAGCAAAAAAGAAAGGTGTAAGAGACTAATAGTTGTCTTTATCATAAAAAGGAGGTCGAAAGACTTCCTTTTTTTATTTATAAACATATCTTTTTCATATGTTTAATTTTAAAACAATACCAAAACATAATTTCCTAGATGGTTCCCCTTTTTATTATGTTTCACAAAGAGAGTGGGGTTATATTGATGAATTAACGGGTCAAATTAACATTCCTTATGATGTTCCTTATGATGTAGACTTTACAACAACAATAACTGACACACCAGCATATCAAGGTGTTACTGTTACAAATCAAGGTGTTACTGTTACAAATGGTCAAGGCGGTGTTATTTTTGAGGTAAACGAAAATCAAATAACTTGGAATGGCAGTGATTTAGTAACAGAAGAAAGGGTAAGAGAGATTTTTAGGGAAGAAATAAGGTTAAGAAATGGAAACACTGAATGCCTCTGATTCTTTTTTTCTTCTTTTTTTAAGACCTGGAAATTTAGAAAATAAATGTGAACTTGTTGTTTTTATTTCTTCTTTAGCTTTATCTAACTCGTTTTTCTTAACTAATTGAATAAACTTTGAATTTCTAAAATTACCAATACCCATATTAAAAATCATTGATGTCATTGTGTTATACATATCTTGTGTAATATTAACCTCAATACCTTTAGATTTCCAATCATCTAATATCCTATTTAAAGCTTCTGAAGATTGTTTAATATCTTGTTTTAATAATTTTTCAGCTTCTGTTGTATCAATCTCTTGACCTAACTTATATTTAGAACTACTAATATCTTCAGCGTGACCCCAACCTATTGTTATTTTACCATCACCAATCTTATAACCCTTACCAACATAACTTTCTTCTTTTTTAAGAAAATTAACTAAACTATCATTAGGTGTTCTAATTTCTATTTTTTCAACTTTTTCGGGTTGTACTTTAGTAATTTCTATTTTTTCGGGTGAAACTTCGTCAACAACTGTTTGTAATTGGTTTATTGTTAATAGTCCAACAAAAGAAGCTAAAACATATTTAATTATTTTGGTTTTGGTTTTTCTAGGTAACTTTTTTAGTTTATTAAATAAAAGTGAAAGGTATTTTTTAACATCTTCCTTTGTTTTAACCCATTTTTTTGATTTATCTAAATTATTTTTAGTAAAGTCCCATTCCATATCTGGTTTTCTACCGTCTTCATTAATTAAAGTTACATTATTTACTATTTTATCTAAATAATGTTCACATTCCTTAATATCACTTAATTGTGGTTGGTGTTGTAAAGTACCTTTTTTTATATAGCTAATAGCTGTTGAATGGAAAATATCCGTACACTCATCTCCTCGAAAATCTTTATAACAAAACAAAGCTATCTCATCTTCATCTCTTAAATGAATACCAGACTCTTCAAACCAATAAACTCTAGGTACATCCAAATCGGATACGGGTTCTCCTTTATGATACCAATAAAAAGGTTTATTATAAAACATATGAAAATTTTTATTGGTGAGTTCAGGTTCAATATCTTTAATCCAATCAAATTCCTCTGATTCATTTATAAATTTACCGTCATCACCCTCAACAACCCAAATACCTAACCTAACAAATTCTAATACATCGTCTTCAAACCAATGCTGTGTACCTTTGTTGTTGTCAAGTATTATACTAACACTATTCGGACCTGGTAAATTACCTTTTTTTATTGTCCAACCAATACCATTTTTTATTTCACCTAAATTTAAGTCTGACTTATTTAAATCTGACATAGTACATTTTTGAGTTTTTAGTACCTCATCCATGTTATTCTCTCTATAATACGCCTTTTTACCAATAAGAAAATCTATTGAATGTATTGGGTATTCTATTTCACCTTTAGCCCATTCAAAGTCACTAAAATCATCTATCTCTTCTCGTATTATTTTTCTTATTTCCATACCCATCTACCGTTACTAATATAATCTTTTAAAAAATTAACTGAAGTTGTACTATCATGATTTTCACCGTACTTTGGGTGGTAATTAATTAAGGATAAATTACCATTAACATCAATTTCTTTTATTGTATAATATTCTTCATGGTCACCCTCAATTATTTCCATATCACTCATTTCATCTATTATTTCAGGACCATAACCAAACGACCTCCCAACCCAATCTTCAGGTTTTTCCAATTCAACAGGGGTAATATCTTTAGCCCAATCCCATTCGCCATTAGATTCTTTTATTTGTTCATTAACAATTTTTCTCCAAGGTCTATAATCACCAGGAAATTTATTACCACGGTTATAAATTTTTCTTCTAATACTTCCTTTATCATTTTTTAACCAAACCATGAAACGATAGTCACGTCTACTTACACCCCAGTCATACATATCATCAACGGTCCATACATGATGGCTACCGGGTGGTATAAACTTATCCCCTATCTTAATATCATCATAATCAAGGGTTGTTTTATATATTTTTTTATTAAAATTAAGAATGTCTTTTTTATCAGGTTGTGTATCTTGAATCCAATCTAACTCTTCA